>Ga0310695_10010813_pt1 | contig 13242 bp, 10 predicted proteins | sample RumenRJG_04DNA_FD_203882 | JGI IMG/M metagenome (GOLD analysis project Ga0310695, IMG submission 203882) | Bovine rumen microbial communities from Lethbridge, Alberta, Canada - RJG_04 (v2) (version 2) | ecosystem: Host-associated > Mammals > Digestive system > Stomach > Rumen | place: Canada...
TTTCCCGTCATCGGCGCGCTCTGTATTTTGGCCGAATATGTCCCGGATCACGAACTGCGGTGAATTGTTGAGCGAAATATAGATCCTGCCCACATATTCTCCGATCAGTCCCAGCATGAACATGATCATCCCGCCGATGAAGCAGAGCATGGACATCAGGGAACTGTATCCGATCGCCACATTGGGGTGCAGGAGCTTGTGGATCACGGTGTATAGTACCAGAAACATTCCGAGGAAAGCGAAAGCGATGCCGCAGGTCGTCGCGAACCGCAGGGGCTTGACGGAGAAGGCGGTAAAGCTGTTCATCCACAGGGCAAAGGACTTGCGGAAGCTGTAGTGCCCCACGCCGATCGTTCTCTCCCTCTCTTCCATCTCCACGTTGACCACATTCTTGGTCGAACGGAGCATGAGTCCCGAGAGATAGGGGTAAGGGTTCTTGTATTTGATCACCTCATCCTTGACGAAGCGCTTCATGACGGAGAAATTGGAGAACTTGAGTTCCTTGTCCTTGCCCAGGAGCCAGTTGGCGACGGTATCGTTGACTTTGGAACCGAAATTCTTAAAGGTTGACTGCGTCTTATGCGGATATTTGGCGATGGCGACATCGGCGTCCCCCTCAGTCAGGGGTGCGAGCAGATCCCAGAGCCGGTCTGTGGGACACTGCAGATCATCGTCGATGAAGACGACATAATCGCCGTCGGCATAGTGGCATCCGCAGATCAGGGCATTGTGGCGCCCGCCGTTCTTGGCCAGGTCGATCGCCAGGACCTGGGGATCCTCCTCCGCCTCTTTCCTGATCACAGCCAAAAGATTGTCCGGAGAACAGTCATTGACAGCTATGATCTGATACGTAAAATCAGGCCGCTCAGAGACGACCTGACGAATTTCATCCATGACGAGGCCCACAGAGCCCTCGCTGTGGTAACACGGAATGACGAAGCTGATCAGCTTCCTTCCGCTCTTATGTATTGCATCAATATTCACGTATAAACTCCTCCTAAGCCTTACGAAAGGCGCGCATAAGAGAGGACGGCATCGATCACTCTGTCCCTGTCCTCATCGGTCATTCCGTAGTAGAGAGGCAGCCTGGACAGGCGGTCGCTCTCTTTCGTGGTGTAGACATCTTCTCCGTTAAAGCGGCCGAAGCGCCTGCCGGCGGGAGATGAATGCAGCGGCACATAGTGGAAGACGCTGCTCACATCGAGGCTCTTCAAATAATTGATGAACGCAGTCCTGTCGCGCAGATCCCGGAGCTTTACATAGTACATGTGCGCGTTGTGGACGCACTCTTCGGGGATGAAAGGCAGTTCCAGCCTTCCCTCGGCGGCCAGGGGGGCAAAGGCCTCGTTGTAAGCACGCCAGGTGGCAAGGCGGTTCTCATTGATGCGGTCCGCTTCCTGAAGCTGGGCCCAGAGATACGCGGCGTTCATGTCGCTGGGCAGATAGCTGCTGCCGTACTCCACCCAGGTGTACTTGTCCACCTGTCCGCGGAAGAAGCGGGCTCTGTCGGTGCCCTTTTCCCTGAGGATCTCTGCGGGCTCGATGTCTTCCTTGTGGTTAAGAACGATCGCGCCGCCCTCGCCCATGGAATAGTTCTTGGTCTCATGGAAGGAGTAGCACCCGAAGTCGCCGATCGTACCCAGTGCCCGGCCCTTGTAGGTCGACATCACGCCCTGGGCAGCGTCTTCAATGACTTTGAGATCATGCCTTCTTGCGATGTCCATGATCGTGTCCATCTCGCAGGAGACGCCGGCGTAATGGACAGCCATAATGGCCTTGGTCCTGTCGGTGATGGCGTCCTCGATCTTGTTCTCGTCCAGATTCATGGTGTCGGGACGGATGTCAACGAAGACAGGCGTGGCGCCTGTGAGGACGATGGACGTAGCCGTGCTTGAGAAAGTAAAGCTGGGAAGGATCACCTCGTCCCCCTTCTCCAGTCCGCTCAGCAGAGTGGCCATCTCCAGGGCAGTGGTCCCGCTGGTCGTGAGAAGGGCGCGGGGCGCGCCGAAACGCGTCTCGATCCATTCATTGCACTTTTTGGTAAATTGTCCGTCGCCGCAGATTTTGTGCGCGTCGACAGCCTGTTTGACATACTCCAGTTCCGTTCCGATATACGGGGGAATATTAAAAGGGATTTTTGTCATAAGAACTACTCCGTTTTGCTTCCTTATTTTTATTACTTAATATATTTTATTACTTATATACAAGTATATTATTGTCATTATACTATCATAGACCGGATTTTCCCACTTTTTTCTGAGTCGGCATGAAAGGAAGGCGCCTTTTTGTCTGCTTGCTTTCCTTGGGTGTATACGTTAGAATTACTCTGATAAACCAGCGTTACAATTCAGACGTTACAATAATTCAGATGTTACAATAATCCAGACGCTGCAATAATTCAAGCGTTATTGATATGTTATTGATATTGAGTTGATATTGGAGACAGTTATGCAAAAGAGAGAAAGAATCATAGATCTGCGCGCACTGGTGAGGAGCCTTCTGGAGAAATGGAGGATCCTGTGCATTGTCGGCCTTCTGGTCGGGATCGCCCTCGCGGGCAGGGAGGGCTATGCGCAGTACAAAGTCTACAAGAGCGCGCAGCAGCAGGAGGACACGGTCAAAGAAGAGACGGGAACTTCGAAAGCGGAAGAGCTCAGGATGATCAACGGCATGCTCGATGACAAAAACGCGTATTTTGTCAACACGATCCTGAGCAGGATCGACCCCACCAGAGAGGGAAGGGCGACGGCGGATATCATCGTGAGACTATACGACGCGCCGGCTGAGCAGACAGAAGGTGCCGGAGAGAGCGAGCCCGCCGCGGAGACTGCCGCACAGACCCAGGAAACCGCGCAGGCGCAGGATACAGCACAGGCGCAGGATACCGCGCAGACGCAGGACACAGCGCAGACCGGGACCGGCGAACAGGCGGCGGACGCGGCGCAGGAGGACACCGCCAGCGAGGAGACAGAGCAGGAAGACGAGCAGCCGGAACCTCCGGTGAGCGGCATCGAGTATGCCGAAGTGCAGAGCCGCGAGATGAATATATTGAATTATTACACCTCCTGCATCATGTACAGGATGGATTACACAGAAGCGGCAGCAGCGCTCGGAGAGGATCCGGCATATCTGCCGGAGCTCGTTTCCGTCGTGGACACAGCCAAAGAGGACTCGATGATCACGGTCAAGGTGATCTACCCCACGCCGGAAGGCGCCGGGATCATTCTGGATTCCGTACTGGCACAGCTGCAGACGATGGTGCCCCAGGCCCGCGGGATCTACGGCAGTCACGGCTATATGACCGCCAACAGGGCGACCTCGGTCGTGGTGGATACCTCTATGTACAAATGGGCGAATGCGCGTGCCACAGAGATCATTGCGCTGATCAACTCCCGCAAGACGCTGGACAAGAACCTGTCTTCCTCCGCGCCTGCCGCCCCGGTCATTCAGATCGGGAAGAGAGATGTGGTCATGTCGGCGGCAAAGCAGGGGGTCTTCGGACTTGCGGCAGGAATCATCGGCTGTGCGGTGCTGCTCGCGCTTTATCTGATCGCAGCAGGTAAGATCCTCTCCGGCAGAGAACTGAACGATCACTACGGCCTTTACAAGATCGCCTGCGTGCCGGGCAGAAAGTTTGAGACATACAAGGGCCCGGATAAATGGGCGGCCTCGATCGACGCCGGTTATTACAATCACCCCAAGCGGAGCGTATGTCTGCAGGTGGCGGACGCCAATCTCCGCGCGCTGATGCGGGGAGAAGCGCAGATCGCGCTGGTCAGCGATCTCTCTTTGGAATTCATTGAGAAGTTCGCCGCCGAGATGAACAAATCGGGCAGCGGCGGAAGCGGAAGGATCCGCTATTTTGCCATCCCCTGCACCGAGCAGACGCCGGAGAGCGTGGAGGCGATCGGAAACTGCGATGCGGCTGTCCTTGTGGCAATGGCGGAGATCTCCACCTACAAGGGAACCGGCGACGTGCTGGACGCAGTGCGTCTTCTCGGAAGAGAGGTCGCCGGCTCGATCGTTCTCATGTAAGCTTTCCGCGTTCAGGAGTAGGAAATGGGAACTCAGAACCGGAGCAGTGCCGGGGTGAAGGCTGGGGCAACAGGCGTGCTGTGCCTGATCACGCTCGCCTTCCTCTTTCAGACACTGCTGGAAAACTACATATATTCGGCCTCTTATCTGGATGAGGCGGTCTCCGCATTCTTTCTGGTGTTTTATGCGGTCAGCCTTCTGACCAGCGCGCAGATCCGGACCGGTGAACTTGCGGTCTCATGTCTGGTCGTTCTGACGGCTGCGGCGGGCGTTTACGGAAACCTGAGATTCGGGATCCAGGACGCGTCCTCCGCGATCGTGATCGACATTATCAGCCATTTTAAGTTTGCGGCGGTCTTTTTGGGCGTGTCCGCGTTCTGCAGGACCTTCCGCGTGGATTACAAAAGTGTCATCCGTCTGCCTGTGCTGATCGCCAAGTGCTATCTGGCGGTCCTGTTCGTGTTCGGCGTGGCCAACCTGTTCGTCAATCTGGGGATGTACGGGGAGTACCGGTACGGCTTGCGAACGTATGCGTTCATTTTCGGGACGCCCGGGATCGTGACCAATACCGTGCTGATGATCATGATGCTGCTCCTTTTAGAGAGCGCGCTGTATCCGCAAAAGAACAATCTTCTGTTCCTTGTGATCGCGGAAGCGGTCCTGGTCATGGTGATCAAATCCCGTTCGCTGATCCTTGCGACAGTGTTCGTGATTCTTTATGTATCACTGATCATTGAGAACAAACAGAGCATGCGTCTGAGAACGGCTGTCATTGCCGTCGTCGCGGGGATCATAGGATATCCGCAGTATCAGAAATATTTTGTAAACGGTGTGAAGGCAAACCTGGGACAGGCACCGCGGCTGCTGTTTCTGGAGGGCGGCATACAGCTCTTTAAGGATCATTTTCCCTTTGGGACCGGATTTGGGACTTTCGGATCGAGCACCGCGGCTTCGCATTATTCGAGCATCTATTACACACTGGGATTTGACAGCGTGACCGGTATGTCCCCGGAAGATCCTCGCTTTCTCAACGATACGTTCTGGCCGATGATCTTCGGTCAGCTGGGTCTTGCGGGCACGGTGCCGTTTGTGCTGCTTCTTTTCGGCGTCCTTTCTATGATCTACGCAAAGGCCAGAGCGTGCGGGAACAGGTTTGTGCGGCTCGCAGCCTTTTGGTATGCAGCCAATGTGCTGATCTCTTCGATCCAGTCCAACTATCCGGGGAACAATTCCATGGTCATGCTCACGTTTATGGTAACGATGATGCCCTTCGCCGTGACAGCGGCGGGGAGCACGGAGGCAGACGCCCTGCCGGAGGAGCACAATGGTCATTGAGTGTATCGGTCTTCCCGGGAGCGGAAAGACGTATCTGTTAAAGGGACTGGAGAGAGCGCTCAGATCACGGGGCGCAGAAGTCGTCAATGTCACGGAGCTCACCATGAACCGCCTTTCGTGGAAGGCCGCCGCCAGGCTCATGCGGGCGGGTGTCTTTACGGACAAAAGATCCGGAGCCGTGGGAAAACGGCTCGAAGAGATCCTGCGGCGGGAGGGACCGCTCCAAAGCCGCTTCGGCATCTATGAAAATGCTGACTATACGATCCGTAGCGCAGCTGCACTGATCGCGCTGTACGGGAAAATGGGAAAGTCCCCGAAGGTGTATTTGTTTGACGAGGGTCTGATCCACACGCTGGTCAAACTCTGCGCGGACTGCATGATCCGCGATGAGGTGTTTCTGGAAATGGCCGCGGAGGCGATAAAAAGCGTTCGGGGCGAATGGACGGTCGTCTGCAATGAGATCTCGCCGGAGCAGTGCATGGCGTCGATCAGAGCGAGAGACCGCCATATCTGCACGTTTGATGAGCTCAGTGACAGTCAGCTGGAAATGATCCTGGCCGAGTATGAACGGCTGAACGAGTGCTACAGTGCGCATTATCCGGTTCTGAAAGTGAACCGGTCGCAGGAGCTGCAGACCAGGACAGATATCATCCTGCGCGGGATCGGGAAGCTGTAAGTACCGGCCGCCGCGATGCCGTGGCGGGACAGCAAAGAGGAGAGCACGGGAGTGAACATAAGAGATCTCGAAGATAAATTTAAACGGGCAGGCGGAAAGGAGATCCTCAGGCAGTACGGTAGGGAGCACGTGCTGGGTTACGCGCTCATGCAGGCCGCCATGCAGGGGACTTCGCAGAAATCCCTGGAGATCGTGCGCCTTAGTGTGAACAACAAAGTGCTGGGGAAGCTCCGCAGAAAATACAGCGGGTTTATACGCGAGTACCTGAAAAGGGAGAAGGAGCGCGGCACAGAGAAAAAGCCCGGGAAAAGGACGGACCACATATGGATCCTCTGGCTGGACGGAATGGAGAATGCACCATGGATCGTGCAGAGGTGCTGCCGCTCTGTAAAAGAAAATTTTCCTGACAGGCAAATTCATATTTTGACAAAAGATAACTATCGGGAGTATATTACATTTCCGGGATTTATTCAGGAGAAGATCGACAGCGGCGTGATCACGAAGACGCATATGTCGGATCTTCTGAGACTGGAACTCCTGATCAGGCACGGGGGCACCTGGCTCGACGCTACGGTGCTGTGCTCATCGCTTGAGGTCCCGTCGTATATGATGGACAGCGACTTGTTTGTTTTCCAGGACCTCAAACCCGGATGGGACGGCCACTGCCAGCGGATCTCCAGCTGGATGATCACGGCCCGCACAGGCCACCCCATTCTGCGCCTGACCAGAGCGCTCCTGTACGAGTATTGGAGAAAGAACACGCAGATGGCGGATTACTTCCTGTTCCATGACTTTTTCGAGCTGGCCATCGAGGCTTATCCCGAGGAGTGGAACGAGGTGATCCCCTGCAGCAATGCAGCGCCCCACATCCTGCTCCTGCGCCTGTTTGAGCCTTACCGCAGGGATGTTTGGGAGGCGGTGAAGGAGATGACGCCCTTTCATAAACTCTCCTACAAGTTTGACGCGTCAGACGCGCAGATCCCGGGGACCTACTACAGATCCATCCTGGATCCGGAGGGGGAGTGAGCGAGCCTGCCTCGAAGGAACGAAACCGGCACAGACGCAGAGTCTGCACAGATCTCATACAGATTTGGTGCAGATTGATCCGGAAAAAATCGTTTCGTATATGAACACTTAGAATAGAATGATTTGGTATAGAATATGGTAAGTTTTGTTATCCTGCACTACATGGCGCTGGAGGAGACGATCCAGTGCGTGGAGTCGATCAGAAACAACATAGACGGGGACAAGAAGATCGTCATTGTCGACAACTTCTCGCCCAACGGGACCTTTAAAGACCTGAAGGTGCGATATGAGAAGGAACCGGACGTGGAGGTCCTTGAGACAGGCTCTAATCTGGGCTTTGCCAAAGGCAACAATTTCGGGTACCGGTTCGCAGTGAAAGAGCACGATCCCGATTACGTCGTCGTCATGAACAACGACATGGAGATCCGGCAGCGGGACTTCATCCTGCAGATGGAAAAGAGCTTTGAGGAATACGCCTTTGACGTCCTGGGACCGGACATCTATTCCACCAAAAAGAAGTATCACCAGAATCCCCAGACCCGGAAGATGCCGGATCGGGGAGATCTTGAGAAGAGCCTTAGGAGCCTTAGGCTCAAGAACGCGCTCCGCTTTATGATCCCGCTCAAGTGGATGATCCTGGAGCGGCTCGGAAGACGTCCGGCTCCCGAAAAGAGAGCGGAGAACTACGTGGATCATGTTGTGGAAGATCCGCTTCTGCACGGATCCTGCTATGTTTTCTCCCGGCCTTATACAGAGAAGCATCCGGAAGGCTGCTTCTATGACGGTACGTTCATGTATCTGGAGGCGGAGATCCTCTGCTATCAGTGCAGAAGGGACGGAGAGAAGATGATCTACGATCCCCGCCTGAAGGTGGACCATCACGAAGATGTCGCCACTGACCTCGAATATCACAAACAATCCAAGAAGTCCGTATTTACGGTCCAATGCATGCTGCAGTCCACGAAGGCGTTCCTGGCACTCATGGACCGCGATGGTAATTCATGAAACCGGTACAAAAACAAAGTGTAAAGAAAAACTATATATATAATCTCGCCTACCAGATGCTGGCGGTGATCATCCCTCTGATGATCCAGCCTTACATAGCCAGGGTCCTGGGCGCGGGAGAAGTCGGCGCGTTCAGCTATACGACGGCGATCACGGGCTATTTTGCCCTGGTCGGCAATCTGGGCATAGCGACGTACGGCCAGCTCAGGGTCGCGGCTTTTCGAAATGACAAAAAGAAGGTCTCCGCGATCTTCTGGGAGCTGGCGCTTCTGCGTCTTCTCATGATGGCCTTGTCAGCCGCCGTCTTCGTCCTGTTCATCATTTTCCTGGCAAGACCCGAGAACAAGAGGCTGTATTCGGTCCTGATCATACAGATCATGGCCAGTGCCATTGATATCGCGTGGCTTCTGCAGGGATTTGAGGAATTTAAGAAGATCGTGCTGCGCAACACCCTGATCAAGATCGTGAGCGTGGTCCTGATCTTCGCTTTTGTCAAAAAACAGAGCGATATACTGATGTATGCGCTGATCATGAACGGGTCGACCCTTTTGGGAAATGCCTCGATCTGGTATTTCACGCCCTCCTTCGTGGACCGGGTGCCGCTGCGCCAGCTCAATCTCAGGCGCCATCTGCGCTCCTGCATCATTTATTTCATACCGACGATCGCCACGACTTTCTACCTGTCGCTGGACAAGCAGATGATCAAGTGGTTCACGGATACATCCGTAGAGAACGGCTACTATGAATTCGCGCAGAGGATCGAGCAGATGGCAGTGACGGTCGTCACTTCACTGAGCATCGTCACCATGCCCCGCATGGCGAACCTCTACAACCTCAATGCGATCGACCGGATGAGGAACCGCCTGGAGCAGACGATCCGCTTTATTCTGCTGATCGCTATACCCATGTGTCTTGGAATGATGTCCGTGACGGATTATCTCGTGCCGCTCTATCTGGGCGCAGGGTTTGAGAGAAGCGCGACACTGCTCAAGATCTTCAGCCTTCTGATCATCGTCGTGGGACTCAACAACGCGGTGGGCAAACAGGTCCTCATGCCGGTGGGCAGGCAGACCAACTACAATATGAGCGTGATCCTGGGGGCGATCGTCAACTTCACCCTCAATCTGCTGCTCATTCCCCGCCTGTTCTCCGTGGGAGCGGTCATTGCGTCCGTGGCGGCGGAGACATCGATCCTGCTGGCCTTTATCTTTTTCTCCAGGGATTACATCCGCCTGAGCTGGATCCTGAAAGCTTCGGTCCGATACCTGATCGCCGGAGCCGCCATGGCGGGTGCGATCGCGCTCAGCCGCCGCTGGCTGAATATGTCCTGGAAGAACCTGGCCATCCAGGTCGCCGGAGGCGGGATCATATATGCCGTGACGATCCTTCTGCTTCGCGATGCGTTTGCACTGGAGATGCTCGCGATCATCCGAAGGAATCTTCCTTTCGGAAAGCGCGGAGCCGGAAAGGGAACCTGATCATAATAGATCATAATAGATATAAAAATTCAGGATATCATAACAGAGGATATCAACTATGCTTTGGAATCATAAAACAGCTAAGAAAAACGATGCAGCGGGCCGGACGCCGTTGACGATCCGGGAGACGCAGCAGGCCGCGCTGGAGATCCTGCACACAGTCGCGCAGATCTGCGAGGAGAAGAATTTCCGGTATTACCTGGTCTACGGGACGCTGATCGGCGCAGTGCGCCACAACGGCTTCATACCATGGGACGACGATGTCGACATCATGATGCCACGGCCGGATTACGACAAACTGATCGATTATTTAAGAGAACACATCGGAGAATATCCGCATCTGGAAGTGTTCAACAGAGAGACCTGCCCGGCGTATCCCTATATGATCACGCGGATCAGCGATGACCGGTACGAGATCATCATGGAGAATGAGAAGCCCTTCGGCATGGGTGTCTTTATCGACATTTATCCCTACGACGGACTCGGAAACGACCAAAAAGAAGCGGTCCGCTTCGGGATGAAAGGGGACCGTCTCTCTTCACTGTGCTATCAGGCCACCAGAGACCACTTCGCGATCGAGACAACGACATCGTTTTTCAGAAAATGCATCAAGATGCCGGTCTATCTGTTCTGCCGCCTGTGCGGCAAGGAGCGGTTCCAGGACGAACTGGAAAAGCTCGCGCGGGTCAAGCCCTATGATGAGAGCCGCTTCGTGGGCTGTGTGATCTGGCTGTCCTGGGGCGTCAAAGATATGTATTTGCGCAAATGGTTCGAGGGCTATACGTATATGCCTTTCGAGGGATACCTCTTCCGCGTGCCCGCAGACTATGATAAGATCCTGCGGCACACATACGGGGACTACATGCAGCTGCCTCCCGAAGAGGACCGCGTCGGGCACCACTACTATAAAGCATATCGCAAAGACCGCTGATCATTTGGCGGTCTTTTTAAAATAGTTGTCGATCCCGTCGACCAGTCCCTTCACCATCTTGTCCTGATAGGCGGCCTTTTGCATGAGCGGGTCTTCCTGTTTGTTGGTCATATAACCGAGTTCGATCAGCGTGGTGGGGACCTTGCTCCAGTTGTTGGCGATCATGTCGTCTCTCTCCTCCACTCCTTCATTGTAGCAGCCGGTGGCCTTGACGTAGCTTGCAAGAATCAGGTCGGAGAGAAGGCGGGAGCGCTCATACATCTGCGGCACGAAGGGGTTGTCCGGAGTGATGCAGATCGCCATCGCGCCTTTTTTGGAAGGGTCCTTGGGCGCCGCGTTCGCGTGGATGCGCAGGAAGACGGCCGTTTTATTGCGGTTTGCGACGTCAGCCCTGGCGACACAGCTGTATTTTCCGCGGTTGGTCGTACGCACCATAACGACTTTGTAGCCCTTCTTCTGAAGGGCGTCCCTGAGCTTGAGCGACACTGTGAGGTTCAGCGCGTATTCATAGACGCCGGTATACGTCCCCTTGGTCCCCAGGTTGTCCGCCTCTTTCATCTCGCCGGAGCCGGGTCCCAAAGGGACCATTCCGTCTGCGACCTGCGAGGAGTGGCCGGGATCGATCACGATGACATTGCGCGCAGCCCAGTCAGGCTGCAGGACGCCGCCGGACGTAAAGCCGTAGACTTTGCCGCTGATGATGGCAAATCCGGTCATCATATTGCCCATGATCTTGCAGTCGGGGCAGCGGGAGTCGGCAAAATAGTAAGACTTGCCGCCGACGATCTTCCAGCCGGTCAGCCGGGAGCCCTTGGGCCGGGAAGGATACCGGTAATCGGCAAAGTAGTATTTGCCGCCGTCGATCACCTTAAAGCCGGAGAGCATGGAACCTCTCGGCGCGCTCTTATAGCGGTAATCCGCGAAATAGTGAACGTTATAGGCGCCGTTCTGTTCGATCGTTTTCCAGCCGGTCATCATCTGCCCCAGGCCGGATTCCGTGTAGGAGATATAGGAGGGATCCATGAAATAATAGGTGTATGTCTTTCCGCCGTCTGTGATGGACCTAAAGCCCGTGGCCATGGCATTGCCGTCTGCGGGGTCAAAATAGTAATTTTTGCCGCCGATCGTCTGCCAGCCGGAGACAGGCTTTCCGTCCGCTGAGCTGTAGTACCACTTTCCGTTTTCCTTCCTGGTCCATCCGCCCGAAGCAGCCGCCGCTTTCGCGCTGACAGCAGCGGGAGCCAAAAGGCACAGAATCAGTAAGAACAGCAGAAATGTGCGGGAATAAATCTTCATAAACAATCCTTTCGATCCATAACAAGATAAAAATCATCTGTCTGTATTCTACAACAGTTTTCGGTGGTATGATATACTGACTAAATGATATTTAGCCGCTTTACAGCGGTCACTTAAGGCAGCAGAGGGAAGCGCGGATGAAAAAGACGAACCTGATCCTGATCGGAATGCCGGCGTCCGGCAAGAGCACAGTCGGCGTGATCCTGGCCAAAGTACTCGGCTATGGTTTTATCGATACGGATATACTGATTCAGAGAGCGGAGAAAAAGAGGCTAGCGCAGATCATCAATGAAGTCGGTGTAGACGGCTTTCTGGAAGTGGAGAACAGAGTGAATGCTTCTGTGGAGGCAGACCACTGCGTCATCGCGACCGGAGGGAGCGCGGTCTACGGAGAAGACGCCATGCGCCATTTTAAAGAGATCGGGCACATCATGTATCTCAAGACGGATTTCGAGACCATCCGGAAAAGGCTGTGGAATATCAGGCAGAGAGGTGTAGCGCTCCGGGAGGGCCAGACGCTCCGGGACCTGTATGATGAGAGGTCCGTGCTCTACGAAAAATATGCGGATACGGTCATCGAGGAGTCCGGCGACGCGGAAGATGTCGTCGTCAGCATCCTGAAGGTTATACAAAGCGGCGGGGGTGAATAAGGGAACCGGCGGCACTGTTTCGACGCATATTCTTTGGCGGGGATATATGGTATAATGAGCCATACACGGTAAAAGCTGCCGCGCCCGCGAAGCGGCCCGAACGGTGCGGACGGGCATAAAAGGTCCGGGATGCGGATCTTTTGAAAGAGGTTACAGAAATGGAGGGTCAATATGACCAAAACGGGAAAATATACCGTGATCGCTGACCGCAAAGTGCGCCTTCTGCCGGGGGCAGATCAGGAGAACCTGCAGGGGGAGGCAGACATTCAGCACGTTTTTATTATAGGAAGTAAAGGGATCCCCGCACAGTACGGCGGTTTTGAGACGTTTGTCGAAAAGCTCACGCAGTATCGGAAAACGGAAAGGATTCGCTACCACGTGTCGAGAATGGCGGTGGATGATCAGCGCTTTGAGTACAACGGAGCGGCATGCTTTGACATCCGCGTGCCCTATATCGGCCCCGCGAGAGCAGTCGTATGTGACCTGATCGCGCTCAGGCGCAGTATTGATTACTGCAAAGCGCATCCACAGGTGAGAAAGCCGGTCTTTTATGTCCTTGCCTGCAGGATCGGTCCTTTTATTGCCGGTTTCCGCAGAGAGATCCATGATCTGGGCGGTGTGCTGTATATCAATCCGGACGGACATGAGTGGAAGCGCGCCAAATGGAGCAGACCGGTGCAGAAATACTGGAAGACTTCAGAAGGACTAATGGTGCGCAGCGCGGACCTTCTGGTCTGTGACAGCAAGAATATTGAGAAATATATCAGGAAGACCTATCGGAAATACCATCCCAAGACCAGATTCATCGCA
>Ga0310695_10010815_pt1 | contig 13241 bp, 10 predicted proteins | sample RumenRJG_04DNA_FD_203882 | JGI IMG/M metagenome (GOLD analysis project Ga0310695, IMG submission 203882) | Bovine rumen microbial communities from Lethbridge, Alberta, Canada - RJG_04 (v2) (version 2) | ecosystem: Host-associated > Mammals > Digestive system > Stomach > Rumen | place: Canada...
GCAAAGGCTGCTGAGGCCGCTGCTGCTGAGGCTCCCGCTGAGGCTCCCGCCGAGGAGGCCGCTGCTGAGGCTCCCGCTGCTGAATAATCTTCATCGGTTCCAGAAATCAACGTATTGCATCGCGACTTTTATGAAGTCGTGATGCTTTTTTATATACGCTATGCTCTGACGCTTTAGTTCTGCTATTCGCTCAGGGTGTAACACCAATTGCTCCACTTCATGAAAGACACTTTCGTAGGTAGGATCTACGTTGATGATGGGACGTAGCGTTGTTTCGTGGATAATATCATAATTCTCTGGTTCGCCACCTCCAACAACAATGATTCCTTTTGACATTGCCAGTAGTGCATTCATGGCTGGTGTGTAGGCATATAACTGGTCGAAGATGACATCAGAGCCTTCCATCATCCGCTGGTATTCGCTGAAAGGGAGGGATTCTGCAATGTTCAGTTTTACCTTGTGGGCATACTTGGAATGTAAGTCCTGGGCGGCCCTGAGCATGATGTCTGTACCTTTGTAGACACTGCGTTCACGGTTGACACCGATGAATAATACCACCTTCGACTTGCTGGCTCTTTCGGTAGAAAACGATTCCGGCATGCGGACAGGGTAAGGGATATAGGTGGTCTTTTCCGGAAAGGCAGGATGGTAACATACCCAGTATTCATAGAGTCCTGTGATAATACCGTCGCAGTCTGCTGCTATATATTTGTTCAGCTGTTCTTTTGATGTTCCCAACCAGTCTTGTTGGTAGTATTTCGCCTCGGCGTCCGTTCGTGTCACGTTGCCAAAGTTAAAATCGCTATATCTCAGTGGCTTGTCGTAAGTGCATGTGTTTACCCAGTACCAGTCCATGCCAAATCCGCCAAGGAATATTTTTTTATTGTGTTTGCGAAGATAGCGATAGAACCAGAACAGCCGCTCAGCCTTGAGCTCGAAGAAAATGGGGTTGATGAGTTGTACGACATCATAGCCGCGCATCTTTGGTAATAGTGACCACAGCTTGAGCATTAGCCGTATTCCGCCAATCTTTCCCGGAATGCGTGTCACATCAATATCGCGTGGATAGTCCTTCCAGAAGTCACCATTGGAGATGACACATACCTCGTGACCTAAGGAACGGAGTCCTAAAGCCAGTGTCCAGTGGACGTTGCTGTATTCGCCAAGCAGTAGTATTTTCATCGTTCTTTTTTTAATAGAGGTAAGCTGTGCAGCAACAGGGCCCGTCCGATGCTGGAGTTTGATAGTCTGCGGAACCAGGTGTATTTCGCAGTATAGTCACGATCGGGCAACGGGAAGAGCCCTTCCTGACGTAGGGTGTCAATAGCTGCATTGAGTGTAGCCAGAGATTGATGTAATAGGATGGTGTTATAGAGATAGTCCATCGTCAGCTGGGCTACCCGACGGTTCAGGGCCAGTCGGTCGTTATTAGGCATGCGGTCTGCTAAGTAATGCAGATGACGTATCACTTGGAGACTGTCGTTCAGACGATGTTCCTTGCTGTCCCCGTCTTTCTGTTGAGTAACCGATGCCTCATGTCGCCTGTAGTAATAGGCCTTGAAGGGGGTGGCGTAAACAATCTCGGCCCTTATCAGCAATTGGGGCGTAAACTCCTCGTCTTCTCCATAGCAAATGTCTGGTGTGAATTCCAGCTCGCTTCTGACGGACTGACGGAAGAGTTTGCACCAAATGGCTCCCAGAAGATTGTGGTTGCTCAGATAGTTAGTACCACTTGTCTTTATGATGTCTTTTGGGGTAACGTTCGTGTCAGAAGCATCCTGTGTGAAGTCAAACATAACGACCTCTGCATCCGGATGGTTCCTGATAAGGTCCAGGCAGCATTCGTAAGGCTCCCTGATGAGATAGTCGTCACCGTCAACGAACTGAATGAATTGTCCGTGAGCCATGCGAAGGGCATTGTTGCGGGCAACGCTGACACCTTGGTTCTGCTGACGGACATATAGAATGTCTGTTCCGTATCGCATCAATCCATTCATTGGACTGCTCTCTGAACCATCATCGACGACAATGATTTCGCGTTCAGCAGGACTCAGCGAAAGTGCCAGAATGCTGTCGATACACTCACACAACATCGGTATGGGCAGATTGTAGCAGGTCACAATGAATGTTACCAGCGGCTGGGTTTCTTGAAGGTGTGTATGAGCTTGCTGATTCTGCATAACGTGTTAATACCCAATATGTTCAATAATATTGCTTTAATTTTCTGTTTGCTATCAAGAGTACTTGTGCCGATGTGTCGGGGGGGAAGAATCAGAGGGGCATTTGTCCGTTCCCAAACATCCATTTGAATGTTTGTTAGATACATGTAATAGCGGTCATCCATGGGCATACCGCTGTGCAGGTGTGCTTCCAATAACTGGGTTAGTCCCTTGCCGCCTGCTGTGGCGGTTATCCCTTGTGAGTTGTCTGTATAGTGATAAAGTCCTCGGGAGGTAGTACACACTTTCCGGGCTTTACAAAGCAGCTGGGGCAGGGTATAGACATCCTCAAAGATGCGACCCTTGGGAAACCGTACTCCTTCAAACAGCTGGCGACGGAAAATCTTATTACAGGCAAAACAATGTGTATAGACCTGTGCCTGAAGCCAGTATTCATTGATGTTTTCATAACAAATGTCTTTTAACGGTGAACGTCCGCTGACGGCATATTCCAACAGGTCATTATCGCCTATCATTTCAAGCAGTGGCGCATAAGTGTCTGGAGATATCCAGTCATCAGAGTCGACAAAGGTAATATAGTCACCTGTTGCTATGTCCAATGCTGCATTACGGGCATCGCTCAGTCCGCCGTTCTCTTTGTGAATGACGCTGATTCGTCTGTCTTTCTTCGCCCAGTCGTCACACATCTGTGGACACAGGTCAGGAGAGCCGTCGTCCACGAGTATCACCTCCATATCGTTCACGTGCTGCCTTAACACACTCTCAACACAGCGGTCGAGGGTGGCTTCTACGCGATAGACGGGTATGATGACGGTTAGTTTCATGAGTACAAAATTACATAAAAATAACGGATAATCAAAATATTTGTTGTACTTTTGCGTTTTCTTAGTAAGAAAAATGAGCGAGAAACGCGACGATAGTTACGGACATATACTGAAATATACGAGTATATTTGGAGGCGTACAGGGCTTGAATATACTCATAAGTCTTGTGCGCAACAAGATTGTTGCCTTGTTGCTGGGACCAGGTGGAATGGGACTGATATCGCTCTTTAACTCCACTATCCAACTGCTGTCGCAGGCAACTAATCTGGGAATATCGTTCAGCGCAGTACGGCATGTGTCGGAACTCTTCGACACAGGCGACGAGGCAAGAATCGCTCATTTTATCAAGGTTGTCCGTGCGTGGTCTTTGCTGACAGGACTTGTGGGTATGTTGTTGTGCCTCCTGATTGGTCCGGTGTTGAGCAACTTTACCTTCTCATGGGGTAACCACACACTTCACTTTGTATTACTCTCTCCGTTGGTGGCTTTGTTAGCTGTCACTGGCGGGGAAACAGCTATTCTGAAAGGCGCACGACAACTGAAATCGCTGGCGGTGATACAGGTGTATAGCGTGTTGTCGGCGCTGGTCATAGCCATACCTATTTATTACTTCTTCGGACAGAGTGGTATTGTGCCGGTGTTGGTGCTCATGGGACTGGCAACGCTTCTGCTGACCATTCATCGCTCCTATCAGCTCTATCCCTTGCAATTGACGGGTGCCAAAGGTATGCTGGGCGAGGGCATGGGGATGGTTCGTTTAGGCGTGGCTTTCACGCTGGCTGGCGTGCTGGGCAGTGGTGCGGAATTCATCATCCGGTCGTATCTGAATAATGTGGCAGGACTGGAAATAGTAGGTCTTTATAATACGGGTTATATCTTGACGATGACGTATGCCGGACTGGTGTTCTCGGCAATGGAGACCGACTTCTTCCCCAGACTGTCGGCAGTGAACAGCCAATGGCAGAGTTGCAACGAGATTATCAACAAGCAGATAGAGGTGTCGTTGTTGCTCATATCGCCGATGCTCGTTGCGGCTCAGTTTGCCATTCCTTATGTGATTCCCGTTTTGTTCTCCAGCCAGTTTATGCCTGTTGTCGATATGGTCCGCGTCCTTCTGTTGGCCATCTACTTGCGAGCCATCAAGCTGCCCATTGCCTATCTGCCGTTGGCGAAGGGTGATTCGCTGTCCTATTTCTTCCTGGAGGCAGTCTATGACGTGCTGGTGGTTCTGATGGTTATCTGGGGATATAACGAATGGCAGTTGTTGGGAACGGGTGTTTCCATTGCGCTATGCGCCGTTTTCGACTATTTCATGATTATGGGCTATTCTTACCTGAGATACCATTATCGTCCGACATTTTCCGTACTGGGCTATTCGCTGCTCCATCTGTCGCTGGGTGTCGTGGCCTTCCTGTTGGCATCTTTCACGGATGGTTGGCAATGGTGGACAGGAGGATTGCTGGTATTCATAATTACAACGGCAGCGACTCTTTATACCTTTTATCATAAGGTGGCGCTATGGAATAAGCTGATGTCTAACTTAAAACTTCGTTTCTCCCGTCATGGCTAAAGTGACTGTACTCATGGCTGTCTATAATGCACAGCAGTGGTTGTCGGAAAGTATGGGCTCGATGATGAACCAGACGTTGAAAGACTGGCAACTGATTTGTGTTGACGATGCTTCTACGGACGGGTCGCTGGCTTTGTTGCGTGAATGGGAAGAACGGGACAGTCGGATAGAGGTGATAGCATTGCCAGAGAACGGAGGACAGGCGCATGCCCGTAATATTGGACTGAAGAGGGCGAAGGGTGACTATATCTGTTTTTTGGATGCTGACGATACGTTTTCTGACGATGCGCTGGAGCAGGCTGTCAGCGTGTTTGAATCTCATGGGCAGACGGATTGTGTCCTGTTCCGGGTAATGACGGTTCTGGACGGGGTGGCAACTCCACATTCCTCGCAGACCTTTGAGGTGCTAACTGGAAAGGAGGCATTCAACAAAAGTGTTGACAACTGGAAGATACATGGTGTCTATATGATACGTGCAGCGTTGCATCGCCAGCATCCGTACGACGAGTCGTGTCGTTCGTACAGCGATGACAATACTACTCATCTGCATTATTTCCATTCACGGGAGGTGCGCTATTGCGAGGGCATCTATTATTATTGGATGCGCTCTTCGTCAGTTACTCATCAGGTTTCTGTGCGCCGCTTTGACTACCTGCGAGCCAATGAAAGCCTGAAGCGACAACTAAGGGAGATCGGGGCTTCTCAGGAAATACAGGCAAACTATGAGAATCGACGCTGGCTGATTTTAATAGATTGTTATATGTTCTATCATGTTCATGCAAGGGATTTGTCAGCAGAGGACCGGCACTACGGATTGTCAGAGCTGCACCGCATCTGGCAAACGATAGAGCGCAGCTCATTAAAAAAAGAGACGATAACCAAATTCGGCTATCGTCCCTGTAAGTATTGGTTCCTCTTCAGGTTGCAGGAGTGGTTGTATTTCTCCCTGCGAGACCTGTTAGGCAAGAATAACTAGAATTTGAAAGCCAGTTCGGCATCAATCAAGTTGTAGTTGTGCTTCTTCTCTGTAAGTATTTCTATACTACGGTCATTGACGCGAGAATACTCTAAGTGAATTTCCAGGTTCTTTGAGAAGAAATAGTTTAGACCGCACTCAATCTGATTGACGGAAGTGGCCCAGTCCTTTTGATTGCGGTAGGTCTGGTAACGGGCCTTGGCGTACAGCTTGCTTTTGATAATGGGGACAATGCCGAAGACGTACCAACCGTCGGCCTTGTCGCCTTTGCTGTAGTCTATCTCGCGCACGTTGTTACCGGGAGAGGCTGCACCCCAGCCTTGGCTGTGAATATACTCCGCACGGAAAGTGTAACCGTCCTTGTCGTACTCAGCAGAGAGGGCGTAACGGTTTTTCTCCATGCTACGGGTCTGACCTGTCAATGGGTCGAGCATACCACCACGGCTGCCAGTCCATCCGAAGGCACCGATGCGGACGCCTTTGATGGGCATCACCCAGATGCCACCGATGATGTCCTTGCGGTTATCCATATCCTTCTGGTTCACACCTTCACCATTATATACACCTATCTGATAGTGAAACAGACGACGTCCGTTGGCATTGGGGAACAGGTCGCCGGAAAATTGGATACCGATATCGCGTCCTCCTGATGACCTCTCGCCAGTACGGTCGCCAAAGGCAGAAAGTTTGTTGATAGCGTCTGCATATCCGCGCCATCCTTGTGTAATGGGATTGGTGGGGTTCTCAAAGGTAAAAGCGCGTTTGAACTGTCCTGCACGAATCTTAAATTCAGGGAATCGTCTCCATTCTGTATAGAGGTCAATCATCTGAACGGTTGGCTGGCCAGGGCCTGTGGCGTTAGTTCCCTGAATCTGGATGCGCCAGTCGAAGTCGCCAATCTTGCCGTCCATAATGAAACGGGCCAGGCGAAGATTGAAGGAGTTAGAAGAGTTCTTTTCTAGAATAGGATTTCCATTTTCGTCTTTTCCTTTTTTGTAGGGATCCATGCCTTGATATTGCAGGATGCCGTAGCCACTGAACTTGATGTTCTTTACCCATTGAGGGAGCTCGATAATCGTCTTTTTCTCTTCTTTTTGTGCATTGGCATTCAATGCGATGCTCATCGTGCAGAGCATCAGGATCATTAGTTTTTTCATGTTAACTTTTTATTTTTGGGTTAGTAATACTACATTTTCTACATGAGGGGTATGAGGGAACATATCGACGGGTTGAACCGCTTTGACTTGATAGCTGCAATCCAATGCCTGCAAGTCACGGGCTTGTGTGGCAGGATTGCAAGATACATAGACAATACGTTTAGGCGCGGCATTCAGAATGGTCTTGATAACGTCAGGATGCATGCCGGCACGAGGCGGGTCGGTAATGATAACATCCGGCTGCCCGTGTTCTTTGATAAAATCGTCGGTCAGGATGTCTTTCATATCGCCTGCATAGAACAGCGTGTTCTCAATGCCGTTGAGTTGTGAGTTAACCTTGGCATCCTCGATGGCCTCGGGCACATATTCGATGCCAATGACCTGACGGGCCTTCTTAGCCACAAAGTTGGCAATGGTGCCAGTACCTGTGTAGAGGTCGTAAACGAGGGGCTTGATGTCTGAAGTCTGATGTCGGATGTCTGAGAATGCAAACTCACGGGCTATAGAGTACAAGTGGTAAGCCTGCTCGGTATTTGTCTGGTAGAACGACTTGGGACCCACCTTGAACTTCAGGTCCTCCATCAGTTCGAAGATATGGTCCTTGCCCTTATATACTTTGATATCCTGGTCGCCAATGGTGTCGTTGCACTTCTGGTTGTCCAGATAGAGTAGGGATGTAATCTGCGGGAATTTGTCTGCGATGTGCTGCAGCAGGCCATTGACCATTGACCATTGACCATTGACCGATTCTTTCTCGCGTTCCTCGTAATGATCAATGTTTAATGGTAAATGGTCAATGTGTACTTGTACAATAACCATCCATTCGCCGGAATTGGAATTACGGATAATGACATCACGCAGCAAACCGACCTGCGCCCGTAAATCAAAGAAACTCAGACCGTTGGCTATGGCATAGTCGCGTACTTCGTTGCGAATCTGGTTTTGAAGGTCGTCCATCAGCCAGCATTTCTCGATGGGCAGGATTTTGTCAAAGGCACCTGTGATGTGGAATCCGATGGCAGGATGGTCTTTTAGGGAATGAGTACGAGGAGCGTCATTTTTCATTTCTTCATTCTCATTTCTTATTTCTAATTCCTCATTCCTCATTTGCTCTTTGGTTATCCATCGCTTGTTGGCACACCCGAAGTCCAGCTTGTTGCGATACTCTTGCGTCTTTACCGAACCCAGAATCGGACGGAATTCAGGCAGGGTGATCTTGCCGATGCGTGTCAGCTGGTCGTAAACCTGCTGTTGCTTCATCTTCAGCTGCTCCTCATAGGGCAACTGTTGCCACTTGCAGCCTCCGCACACACCAAAGTGTTGACAAAAGGGTTGCGTGCGTACATTACTATATTTGTGATATCGGATGACCTCCGCCTCCATGAATGAATGTTTTTTCCGTCGTACCTGCAAATCGACGACATCACCAGGTACAGTAAAGGGAACAAAAACCACCATATCGTCAACTCTTGCCAGCGATTTTCCCTCAGCGGCAAAGTCTGTGATGGTAATTTGTTCCAAAATGGGTAATGGTTTCTTTTTTCGAGCCATGTTTTATCTATAAATTTGCTACAAAGGTACGAATAAGTGTGTAAAAAACCAAATTTATTTGCCTATTTCCTATTTTCTGTCCCTCTAATATTGCAAAAAATCGCTAAATATTTGCAGGGTTGAAAAAGAATGTGTAACTTTGCCAAACTGATTTGAATAAATCTTTTTAAATATTAACAATAATAGTACACTAACTTATGAGCCAAAAAAGAGTTTACCTCTTCGGCAATGGTAAGGCCGAAGGTAATGCAAAAATGCGTGAGGAACTTGGTGGTAAGGGTGCAAACCTTGCTGAAATGAACTTAATTGGAGTTCCCGTTCCTCCAGGTTTCACTATCACTACCGATTGCTGTAACGAATACTATCAGGTAGGTCAGCAGAAAATTATGGAACTGCTGAACGACGATGTAATGGCTGCTGTAAAGCACATCGAGGGTCTGATGAATTCGAAGTTCGGCGACAAGGAGAATCCTCTGCTTGTCTCTGTTCGTTCGGGTGCCCGTGCTTCTATGCCTGGTATGATGGACACTATCCTTAACCTAGGTCTGAACGACGAGGTTGCTGAGGGTATGGTTAAGAAGACCAACAATCCTCACTTCGTTTACGACTCTTATCGTCGTTTCGTTCAGATGTACGGTGACGTGGTGCTTGAGATGAAGCCCGTCAATAAGACCGACATCGATCCGTTCGAGGAGATTATCGAGAAAGTGAAGAAGGAAAGTGGCGTTGTGTTGGACAAGGACCTCTCTGTTGATGACCTGAAGAAACTGGTTAAGTTGTTCAAGCAGGCTATCAAGGAGCGCACTGGCAAGGACTTCCCCAACGATCCTATCGAGCAGCTTTGGGGCGCTATTTGCGCTGTGTTCCGTTCTTGGATGAACGAGCGCGCTATCCTGTATCGTAAGATGGAAGGAATTCCCGACGAGTGGGGTACAGCCGTATCAGTTATGGCAATGGTTTTCGGTAATATGGGCGACACCTCTGCTACTGGTGTATGCTTCAGCCGTGACGCTGCTAACGGTGAGAACCTGTTCAATGGTGAGTACCTGGTGAACGCACAGGGTGAGGACGTTGTGGCTGGTATCCGTACTCCACAGCAGATTACGAAGATTGGTTCTCAGCGCTGGGCAGAGCGTGCCGGCATCTCTGAGGCCGAGCGCGTTGCCAAGTATCCTTCTATGGAGGAAGCTATGCCTGAGATCTATGCTGAGCTGAATGGTATCCAGGACAAGCTGGAGCACCACTATCACGACATGCAGGATATGGAGTTTACCGTACAGGAAGGCAAGCTCTGGTTCCTCCAAACCCGTAACGGTAAGCGCACTGGTGCTGCTATGGTTAAGATTGCCATCGACCTGCTCCACGAGGGTATGATCGACGAGAAGACTGCTATCATGCGTTGCGAGCCTCAGAAGCTCGACGAGCTGCTGCACCCCATCTTTGACAAGAAGGCTCTGGCTGCTGCCAAGGTGATTGCTCAGGGTCTGCCTGCATCTCCTGGTGCTGCCTGCGGTCAGATTGTGTTCCACGCTGACGATGCCAAAGCTTGGCATGAGGATGGCCACAAGGTCGTGCTTGTTCGTATCGAGACTTCTCCTGAGGACCTTGCCGGTATGGCTGCTGCTGAAGGTATCCTGACCGCTCGTGGCGGTATGACCTCTCACGCTGCCGTTGTGGCTCGTGGTATGGGTAAGTGCTGCGTATCGGGTGTAGGTTCACTGAATGTTAGCTATAAGGACAAGACCGTTGAGATTGACGGTGTAACATATAAGGAGGGTGACTACATCTCTCTGAACGGTACTACTGGTCAGGTTTATGCTGGCGAGGTGCCCACGAAGGCTGCTGAGCTCTCTGGCGACTTCAAGGAGCTGATGGACCTCTGCGACAAGTACACCAAGCTACAGGTTCGTACCAATGCTGATACACCTCGTGATGCTCAGCTCGCTCGTGAGTTTGGTGCCAAGGGTATCGGTCTGACTCGTACGGAGCACATGTTCTTCGAGGACAAGAAGATCATCGCTATGCGTGAGATGATTCTCGCTGACAGCGTTGCGGGACGTGAGAAGGCTCTGGCTAAGCTGCTGCCTTATCAGAAGGCAGACTTCAAGGGCATCCTTGAGGCTATGGATGGTCTGCCTGTGAACATTCGTCTGCTCGATCCTCCCTTGCACGAGTTCGTTCCCCACGATCTGGCTGGTCAGGAGACTATGGCTAAGGAGATGGGCGTAAGCGTTGAGGATATCAAGCGCCGCGTTGACTCGCTGGCTGAGAACAACCCGATGCTGGGTCACCGTGGTTGCCGTCTGGGCATCACCTTCCCTGAGATCACCGCTATGCAGACCAAGGCTATCCTGGGTGCAGCTTGCGAACTGAAGAAGGAAGGCAAGAATCCTATGCCAGAGATCATGGTTCCGCTGATTGGTACGCTCTACGAGCTGAAGCAGCAGAAGGAGGTTATCCAGTACGCCGCTAAGGAGGTATTCCAGGAGTATGGCATCGAGGTAGAGTTTGAGATTGGTACGATGATTGAGATTCCTCGTGCAGCCCTGACTGCTGACCGCATTGCTACTGAGGCTCAGTACTTCTCATTCGGTACCAACGACCTGACTCAGATGACCTTCGGTTACAGCCGCGACGATATTGCTTCGTTCCTGCCTGTATATCTCGACAAGAAGATCCTGAAGGTTGACCCATTCCAGGTACTCGACCAGAAGGGTGTTGGCCGTCTCATCAAGTTTGCTGTGAAGGAAGGTCGTGAGGTACGTCCTGACCTGCGCTGCGGTATCTGTGGTGAGCATGGTGGTGAGCCCAGCTCTGTGAAGTTCTGCGCTAAGATTGGCATGAACTACGCATCTTGCTCTCCGTTCCGTGTGCCCATCGCACGCCTCGCTGCCGCCCAGGCTGCTGTTGAGGAGTAATCGCAAGATTCTGAATATCAACAATTTGGGTGTAACGTCCTTTAAAATAGGATGTTACACCCAGTTTCTTTTAAAACGATAATCACGATAAATGTGACGAATTCGACGCAAAAATTACAAATAGATTACAAAAATGCGATTAACATGGCCACGTCATGACCTAATTCAGGAAGCGGGTATTTACGGTCGCTATCGGGTAGGGGAGCATAGAAGAATGAACGACAATCCTCCATGGAAATCGCTCTTTTTCGTGGAGTATCACTCTTCGGGATTTAAGATTTTGATATGCGAGTTCATAGGTACGTGCATTTCGAGCATGCCCATCTCTTATCATTTTGCTCTGATGTTGGCCTGTATGTATTCTCTTTTTGCCATGTTATTTGTAGATATCCTCAATCTCCTTGCGTTTCTTTTCTTTCAGTTCATCAGCTGCATAACCGATGGGTATCAGCACAGCAGGTTCTTCGGTGTCGCCAATGCCAAAGAGTTGCTTGCACTTCTCGGCATCGAAGTTACAAACCCAGCAGGTGGCGAGGTCTTGTTCCGTAGCTGCCAGACACAGATGTTCCACGGCAATGGCAATATCAATGTCGCCATGATGCTTGCCGTCCGAGCGCACCCACTCCTCGTCGTGCAGGATGCTACAGATGATGTACATCGGAGCCGTCGCGAACCACTCGCGGTTGTAGCACTCCTGCAGCTTCGCTTTGTCGGCCTCGTTCTTGACCACGCGGAACATCCACGGCTGCTTGTTGACCGCAGACGGGGCAAAGCGGACGCACTCCATCACGTAGTCCAGCTTCTCCTGTTCCACACTCTTCTCCAGATAGCTTCTGCAGCTATATCTCTGCTTGACTAAATCTAATAATTTCATATCTTCAATCGATTGTTTTATACTTTATGTTAAAATCATGATGAGAACACTAACGATAGTTACTGCGGTAGTGAAAATGCGGAATTCACGCTCTGGCAGGAATTTAACCAGACGGATGCCCAGGAAAGCTCCCACCAAAACGAACGGTATGGCACAGGCATCAATGGCCAATGTGGTGAGATTGATGTTGTGCCAGGCGAATATCTGAAGGGGCAGTTTGAGGTAGTTCACGCAGAGGAAGAACCAGGCGTTTGTTCCCACAAAAGCCAACTTGGGCATACGTATGGACTGCAGGTAGATGGCCATCACCGGCCCTGCAGCATTGCCAATCATTGTAGTGAAACCACCAAGAAGCCCGAACAACGGGCTGTACCACCAGTGGCTCATGAGCATATTCTCCTTACCCCTCCACTGACTCCAGAGCATCACTACAAGCACAAGTGCCAGGCAGGCTCCCATTAGGTGTTTGAACTCTGTGGCAGGTATCAGGTGGTCCACCCAAATGGCAAGAAAGAATCCTGCGATGGCCGTAGGCAGCAGACGGATGATGTATCGCCATTCAGCCTTTCTGCGGTAGTAGCTGACTCCGATGAGGTCTGCAAAGCACAGAACAGGCAGCATGAGTCCTGTGGAATGCTTGGCTCCAAAGGTCATGGCAAGGAGCGGTACCGTCAGGATGGTCAGGCCCTGAACACCCGTCTTTGACATACCCACAAAGAGAGCCATCACGAACAGAATTGTCCATGACCATGTGCTCTGCATGTATGGGGTAAAATCTATCATTCGTTTTATTTAAATTCCCAAAATCCAGTACCAGTCTCAGGGTCAAACTTTCTGCCGATAGCACCGCCGACAGTTGGACGCAGTTCAATTTCGGCAGTATAGAGAACGGTTGTGGCTTTCAGATGCCCACCTGCCATTCTCCCACCTGGAGGTAGGAGTGTGGCACGCAATCCATGCTGACCGTCCTGGTACCCTCCCACGATATTATCAACATCGCGGGTCCCTCCCTTGAAAGAGAACAAAGCATGAGTATGATGGAAGAGTTTTCCGTCATCGTCTCTTACGACATTGCCGTTTAGCGATACCAGTTCCAACATCCCCTCTAACCGTTCAGTCTCAAAACTGCCAGTTTCGGGGATGAACACCTGCAGCTCTGCACTCTGACAGCCGCCGATTCCAGAGAAAACG
>Ga0310695_10010817_pt1 | contig 13240 bp, 12 predicted proteins | sample RumenRJG_04DNA_FD_203882 | JGI IMG/M metagenome (GOLD analysis project Ga0310695, IMG submission 203882) | Bovine rumen microbial communities from Lethbridge, Alberta, Canada - RJG_04 (v2) (version 2) | ecosystem: Host-associated > Mammals > Digestive system > Stomach > Rumen | place: Canada...
CCGTGGCGGCCGCGATCGTGCTCCCTACTCGTACACCTCGTGCTTGAGGACGCCCACGTAGGGCAGGTTGCGGTAACGCTCCGCATAGTCGAGGCCGTAGCCCACGATGAACTCGTCGGGCACGTGCGTACCGACGTAGTCGGGGGTGACGGCCGCGGTGTGGTTCGGGATGTCCTTGACCGCAAAGGCGCAGATCTTGATCGACTTCGCGCCACGGCCCTTGAGGAGGTCGATGAGGTAGCTGAGCGTGAGGCCCGAGTCGAGGATGTCCTCGGCGATCAGCACGTCGCGACCCTCGATCTGGGTGTCGAGGTCCTTCACGATGCGCACGACGCCGGAGCTCTTCACGCCGGAGCCGTAGCTCGACACGGCCATGAAGTCCACCGCGCACGGCACCGTGATGGAGCGCATGAGGTCCGCGGTGAAGACGAAGGCGCCGCGCAGGACGGCGACCACGAGCGGGTTCTTGCCCTCGTAGTCGCGCGAGATCTCGCTGCCGAGCCGCTCGATGACGCTCTGGATCTCCTCCTCGCTGATGAGAACCTTCTCGATGTCGTGATGCAGCTCGGCCATGCTCTTCTCCTCGTCTCATGCGTCCCGCGCCGTGCGCGTGGGGCACTACTCGCTCGTAAGCACCAATTCTAGCAGCAGCCTCGTGTCCGGCGTAGAGCGAACGCGCTCATCGGGACGAATTCCCGCAACCCACACCACGCTGCCGCCGGGCCGCGTCCTCACGACCGGCACGAGGTGGCGGTCGGCCGCGGGCACCTGCGCCTCGTTCAGCAGGTCAGACAGCTTCTTCGACTGCCCGTGCATGCCCAGCGGGCACATCACGTCGCCGGGCTGCGCGCAGTCCACCCAGAGCCTGCCCACCTGCGCGCGGTCGAGCCCGCAGGCCCCCGCGTCGAGCAGCACCGACATGCCCTCGAACTCGAGCGCGTGCGCTCGCGCCAGCTCGGGCGCCCTGGACCCCTCCGGGACCTCGGTGAGGCGGGCGAGAAGAGCGCGGCCGTCGCCGAGCTCGAGCCTCCCCGGCACCTCGATCCAGCTCGCCAGCGTCTGGTCGGCCTCGCCGTGCGCGCGGACGAAGAGCATCCCGTACTCGACGCGGACGTCGCAGGCCATCGGCACGCTCGCCGACCCACGCCCACGCGCCACGAGCTCGAGCACGCGCGCGACGTGGCGCGCCTCGAGCCTGGCCTCGGGGCAGACGTCCAGGATCGCCTTGCGCACCACGCGCCTCGCGATCGCCACCTCGCAGGCGGCGAGGCGGCGCGCGTCGAGCGCGACCATCGTCTCGGAGGTGCGCCTCGTCAGGTCGCGGTAGGTGCGCGACGCCACCTGGTTGAGGTAGCTGTCCTCGTCCGAGAGGATGTCGCAGCAGGTCGAGATGCTGGCCATGGCGCGCGGGTTTCTCGCCAGCACCTTGGGCATGACCTCGTGGCGCACGTAGGCGCGCAGGTAGTGCGTGTCGGAGTTCGTGTCGTCCTCGCGCCACACGATGCCGCGCATGCGCAGGATGTCGCAGAGCTCCTCGTGCGTGCGGCCCAGAAGCGGGCGCACGATGCGGTTGCGGCGGCGCGGGATCGACGAGAGGCCCGCGGTGCCCGTGCCCCTGATCGCGTTCATGAAGAAGGTCTCGCTGCGGTCGTTGGCCGTGTGCGCCGTGAGGATGCGCGCGGCCGAGCGGGGCGTGCCCATCTCGGCGGACAGCTCGTTGGCGAGCTTCGACGCCTCGGCGTAGCGCACCTCGCGCCCCACGTTCTCCACGTTCGAGTCCGACCCGGCCGCGCCGCGCCCGCCCTCGCGCGCAAGCGCCGCCACGTCCACGCGGCGGATGGTGCAGGGGATGCCGAAGCGCGCCGAGAGCTCGCGGACGAACTCCTCGTCCTCCTCGGCGTCGATGCCGCGCAGCTGGTGGTTGATGTGCAGCACGTGCAGGCGCTCGCGGGCGATGCGCGCGCAACCACGACCGTCCTCGACGTCGAGCGCCTCGGTCGCGGCGAGCACGAGCAGCGCCGTCGAGTCGGCGCCGCCCGACACCATGAGCACCACGGGTGCCCGCAGCTCGTCGGACGTGACGCCCGACGGATGGGCGAACCGCTGCTCGGGCGAGGCGTATCTGCGACTGACGCTTGGCACGACGGGTCCTTCCTTCTCTTGCGCATCGCGGCGGCCCGCGAACGTTTCGTGCCCCATTCTACGGCAGCGCACCTGCTAGAGTTGCGGTGTAACGACATGGGCGCAGGACGCACAACAGCGCCCGGCGCCGGCGAGGGAGGACCATGGAGCCCAAGATTCACCTGCACGTTCTGGCCAGCGGCTCGAAGGGAAACGCCGCCGTAGTGGAGGGCCCCGCCGGCTCCGTCCTCATAGACTGCGGGCTCTCCCTGCGCGAGCTGAGGCGTCGCGCCGACGAGCTCGGCGCCAACGTCGACGACCTCGAGGCCGTCCTCGTCACGCACGAGCACGCCGACCACACGAGCGGCCTGCGCGTGCTGTCCAACAACTGCGACGGCGAGCTCATCGCGACCACGGGCACGGCCTCGGCGCGCTCCGACCTTCTTGCCCTGCCCTTCTCCCTCATCTCACACGACGAGACCCTCGAGATCGCGGGCATGGTCGTGAGCGCATTTCCCACCTCGCACGACGTCGCCGACCCCATCGGCCTGCTCTTCTCGGTCGCAGACGACGAGGGCGAGGTCGTCGACTCCGTCGGCTGGTGCACGGACACGGGATACCTCACGGCCGAGGCGCTGGGCGCCCTGCGCGGCGTGCGCATCCTGGGCATCGAGAGCAACCACGACAGCGAGATGCTCGCCCACGGCCCCTACCCCGCCTTCCTCAAGCGCCGCGTGGCCGGCGAGCACGGCCACCTCTCCAACGACCAGTGCGCGGAGGTCCTGCCGCTGCTCGTGGGCCCGGACACCGAGACCGTGGTCGCCCTTCACCTCTCCGAGAAGAACAACCGCCCCTCCGTCTGCATCCGCACGCTTGCCGCGGCGCTCGGCGCCGAGGTCATGGGCTCCGGCGTCGAAGCACGCACCCCGGACGGACGCGTGAGCATCGTCGCCGCCAGCCAGACCGAGCCCCTCACGATCTGGTAGCGCAACCCCAGGCTGCCCTCAAAGCCCGTCGCGCCCCAAGGCCCACCTCCACCCTCGCTCGAGAGACAAAAATCGCCCCGCACGGCGTGGGACCGAGCGGGGCAAGAGGAAGAGGAGGTCAAACTTTAGGCGAATCTGCTGGATGCAGGGACACACTACTTCGAGGCAGCGTGCGCGCTGATGTCCTCAAGCATCGCGTTCACGTTCTGCCTGCCGTGTGATATGCCGACTCGCAAGACGATGACAAAGGCAAGGGTCAGAGCGCTGAGGACGGCCCCCACGACGCCGGCGACGATACCGCCGCCCTCGACGAAGCCCCAGATTGCCAGGAGAACGCCCGCGGCGAGGACCGCGTAGCCGAGCCTGAGCCAAACCTGCAGCCTCTGAAGCGCGAGGGTCTGGGCGCGAGCCTCGATCACCAGCGGGTTATCGGTCTCGGCCCACTTGCGGCGGTGGATCTTCTCCTCAAGGTCAATTCCAAACATCTCATCATCCTTGCGACGACACCAAAAGGATTCGTCCCGTCGGCACAGGGGCCGACAGGGGGCCCGGCGACTGGCGCCGGGCCCGCGGGCAACCTACTAGTAGGAGAGGCCCGGGTTGAAGAAGCCCACGAGGACGCCGACGAGGGCGACCACGACGAGCAGGCCCATCACAAGAGTCGGGGACATCTTGCGCTTGGTCATGAGCCACCAGCAAAGCCACACGAAGAAGAAGTTCAGCAGCTTCGGGAAGATCGAGTCGAGGGTGTCCTGCAGCACGAGCGAGCTGTCAGCGGAGAAGGGCACCTCGAGCGCCGTCGTGATGTTGATCCAGGTCGCGGCGACGGAGCCGATGACCATGGTGCCGACCATGACGATCGAGGAGCGAAGGGCCGCGGACTGCGGGCCGACGAGGGCCTCGACGGCGGAGCCGCCGAGCTCATAGCCCTGGTTGAAGGCGAACTTCATGCCGAAGTACATGGCAAGGTTCCACACCAGGACGTAGAACAGGGGGCCGAGCACGCTGCCGCCGGTCGAGAGGCCGAGGGCGATGCCGAGCAGGATGGGGATGAAGGTGCCGACGATGATGGAGTCACCGAGGCCGGCAAGCGGGCCCATGAGGCCGGCGCGGATGCCGTTGATGGTGTCGTCGTCGAGCGGCTCGCCGTTGGCGCGCGCCTCCTCGAGGCCGACGGTGAGGCCCACGACCATGGTGCCGATCTGGGGCTCGGTGTTGAAGAAGGTGCGGTAGGTGGAGATGGACTTCACCTTGTCCTCGTCGTTGTCGTAGAGCTCGTCCACGACGGGCAGCATGGCGGCCAGGTAGCCGAACGTCTGCATGTGCTCCTGCGAGAAGCAGGTGAGGTTACCGTAGATCCAGTTGCGGAAGGCACTCTTGCGGGCCTTCGCGGAGACTTTCTTGAGGTCTGCCATTAGATGTCCTCCTCTTCCTCGTCATCGAGCGTTGCGGCAGCGTCTGCGGCGAGCGCCGGACGGGCGGTCTTGAGCTGCTCCACCTTGTAGTTGATCAGCGCGAAGAACACGGCGATGAGGGCGGAGGCGATGAGGTTGCAGCCCATGACGGCCGCGAGGGTGAAGCCGAGGCCGAAGGTGACCCAGTCAAGCGGCTTCTGGATGACCTGCTTGCACAGGATGGCGACACCGACGGCGGGAAGGAGCGAGCCAACGGTGAAGAGCGTCTTCATGGCGACGCCGTCCATGGGCAGGTAGTCCTTCATGAGGCCGACCATGGACTCACCGGCGAGGCAGATGACGACGGTCGGGATGAACGAGAACGCGATGTGGCTGATCCAGGGAAGGACGAAGTCGACCAGGGGAATGGTCTTCTTGATCGTCTTCCAGTTGCCACCGTCCATGGCCTTCCAGCCGATGCCCTGCCAAACGAGGTTCATCGTGGCGGTGCCATAGAAGAGAACGGTGCCGAGGGTGCCGACGGCGGCACCGAGGGAGGCCGCGAGGCCGGAGGCCGCCTCAGAAGAGGGGTCGAGGCCCTGGGCGCGAATCGCCAGGATGGCGAGAGGGATGCCGATGTAGGTGACGGCACGAACGTCGGCGGAGACGGTTCCGCCGGGGGTCACCAGCGCGATGTAGACGAGCTGGATCGAGGCACCAACGATGATGCCGGTCTGGATGTCGCCCATGATGAGGCCGACGACGAGACCACCCACGAGGGGTCGACCGAGCGTGTAGTTACCGATGGTGGTGCCGCCCATGCCGGGCAGGGATGCCAGGCAGGCAAAGAGTCCGAGAAGGACTGCCTGAACAATGTTGATTCCCATTGCTCCTCCTTACTTGACGTCGAACTGTCCGCGGAACTTGGGCCACTCGCCGATGGAGGCCTCCTTGATGAGGGCGAACTCCACCGTGTAGCCGGCCTTCGTGATGTCCTCGAAGGCCTGAGCCTCTTCCGCGGTAATGGACTGGTTGTTCCCGAGCTTGACCGTGTCGGGGCGGTCGTTGCACGGCCCGACGATCACTCGATCCACGTCGGACGGCTTGAAGCCAAAGTCAACGAGGATCTCGCGCATGTCGAGCGGGTTCTTGGTGATCAGGAAGTACTGCGTCTTGCTGTCAAGAACCTTCTGCGCGTTCTCCTTGAAGTGATCCATGGTCCAGACGAAGATCTTCTTGTCGGACGCGGCACCCTTGTACGCGGCCTTGAGCACGGGGTTGCTCGCGGCAACGTCGTTGACGGCGATGATGCCGTCGCAGGGATACTCGAGACTCCAGCGGGTCACGGTCTGGCCGTGGATCATGCGGTCGTCGATACGCACAAACGAAATCATGGTTGTTCCTCCTACTTCCCCAAATCCCCTTTAAAGTTCTTCGTCCTCGTCGCCCTCGAGCTCGAGAACGACCTGGCGAACGCCTTCGCGCGCCTCGCTCATAACGGACTCAACGAGCGTGGCGTCGTCCGCGCCGTCGTCGACTGCCATCAGCGCACTGATGGCCATCGGCAGGCTCAGGCCCCCCAGGGCGATCGTGTTGGCGATGAGCCCCTTCTCGGTAAGGACGTTGAGCGCATTGGTAAGCGGCGATCCACCCACGATGTCGCCGAGCACGACGACGGAGTCGTCTGCCCCAATGGGCTCAATGGCGGTGCGCAGCCCCTCCATATAGGCGTCTGCGGAGACGCCGTCCTCCATGGAGTAGCTGATCACGTCCTCCCTGTCGCCCAGAAGCATCTTCGTGACGCTGTGGACGCCGGGGGCCATCGTGCCGTGGCTCACCAAAAGCACGTACCTCATATGGTCTAACCTCCCTTCACCCCTCTTGGCAACCATCAAGGCTGCATTGAGACGAGATTGGCGTGACTGCCGAGAAGAGCTCGGCCCCCTGCCTGCCCGTCACCCATGACGCGTAAGTATTATTGATTCGGTGCATTTTTCGTGATACCAGTTGCGTAACGATTTATTGCAAATCTGAGTAAGTTTGGGTTACAGTCTGAAAACACGTCACATGCACTATCCCCTGAACAGGCGTTTTACGCGCGACAGGCGGGATTTGTTTACACATTTGAGCGAACTGCTTTTCCAAATGTGAAGCGAATGGGAGCGAATTATGGAGGACTTCGAGCTCGAGGAAGTTGCGCGCGAGGCAGAGATGTCCACGTTGCTCACCACCCAGGAAATCATCGATGCAATCAGTTACGTGAACCAGGGTGACGACGACGGCAGCACCGTCTCGCAGGGCGTCGCCTACTCGAGGCACATGTACTTCGTCGCGGTGAACACCCACGTGACGTCCCGAGAGATCGCGGAGCAGTACGAGGCGTTCTCCTCGTTCATCTCGATGGGCGACGCCGAGGGGCTGCTTGGCTTCATCAGGACCAACATGCCCCTCATGGAGCTGCACACCTCGGAGGACCCGCTGCTGCAGGGGCGTGCGTCCATCGCCTTCCTCGCGAACTACTGTTCGAACGCGGCGCACAGCGGTGGCCTGCCGGTGGCCCGCTGCTTCAGCATCACGCAGGACTACATGCGCCTCGCGAACGACTCCATCAACGAGGAGCTCGTGCACTTCCTCATGCTGCCGATGATGCTCGAGCTCACCAAGGCCGTCGGCACCGAGGGCCGCGCCTACGCGCACCCGCTCTCGCACCACGCGATCACCTACGCGCGAAGCCACCTGAGCGAGGCGCTCGACGGCGACTCGGTGGCCGAGGCCTGCGGCGTGAGCCGAAAGACCCTCTGCACGCGCTTCAAGAAGGAGACCGGCGAGACCTTCGCCTCCTACGTGCGCCGCCTGCGCGTCGAGCGCGCGCGACGCCTGCTCGACACGACCGACCACGAGGTGGCGCACATCGCCTACGAGACGGGCTTCTCGTCGCAGAGCCACCTGCAGACCGTGTTCAAGCAGATGACCGGCTACACACCGCGCGAGTGGCGCATGCGCGAGGAGAGCAGGATCTAGCCCGGCCCGCGCCGGCCTCGCATGCACGCGCCGCCGAGAGGAGCGCGGCGCCTCGCCGGGCGCGTCGCCTGGGGCGCTCGCTATGCGCGGCCGAGGACGAGCCGCTCGAGGGCGCGCGCGACGCCACCCTCCACGTTGGACCAGGGAAGCACCGCCGACGCGGCCTCCTTCACGGCGTCCTCGGCGTTGGCCATCGCGAACGAGCGCTCGACGGCGCCCATCATGTCGAGGTCGTTGGGGGCGTCGCCGAACGCGACGGCGCCGGCGGCGTTGATCCCCTCGTGATCGCAGATGAGGCGCACGGCCTGGCTCTTGCTCACGCCGCGCACCATGACCTCGCAGAGGTTGGCGTTCGAGCGCACGACGGAAAGCCGCGGGTAGCGCTCGGACAGCAGCGCCTCGGCCGCGAGGATCGGCTCCGGCTCACCCATGACAAGCAGCTTGTGCACGCCGGTCTCGCCAAAGGTGCCCTCGATGTCACCGGACTCGCGGGCGCTGGCCTGCACGAAGTACTCCTCGCGAGCGACGAGCGGGTTGGAGCGATCGTCCACGATCCACTCGTGGTGGCCGTAGGTGCCCACGGCAAGCTGCGGCAGCTCGCGGGCGAGCAGGTCCTTGGCGTCGCGGGCGACGCCTGTCGAGAAGGTCCTGCTGAAAATCTCGGAGCCGTCCGCGTCGAGGACGAGCCCTCCCGAGAAGCAGGCGATGGGCCCCGTGAAGCCGAGCGCCTCGTGGATGGGATAGAGCCCCTCGGGCGAGCGAGCCGAAACGAGGCAGACCGGCACGCGCGCGGCGACCTCGCGCATCACGGGAGCCGTGCTCGCGATCGGGTGGTGGTCGGCGTCGACGAGCGTCCCGTCCACGTCCGTGAACACGATGCCCACGCTCTTCTCGCCTGCGTCACGTGCGTCCCAGGTCTCGATGCCCATGAGTGACTCCTTCGCTTCGTGCGTTCGCATGCTCGCATTGTAAGCGACCGAGAAGAGCGCGTATTCCAGCCGTGGGTCGCTCGGGGACGCGCCGTCGTAACACGCTTGATGCCCGGGGCGTGCCGCGCTCAGGCGTGCGAGCGCGCACGCAAGCGGGCGCCTCGCATACCGCGCGGCGGGCCGCGTGCGTACGCCTGCGGAAAACCTGTGCTTTACGTGCACGAACATGGATTAATGTTATAACTCCAGTCATATTTATTCGAACAGCTGAGCCGGGCGGCCCGAGGGTTCTCGAAGCCGCGTGCGCGCCGGCCGCGCACTATAATGCGGCCAGGGACACGTCGACCGAGCGGGTGCGGTGAGGCCGGAGTGAAGATCAGGGTGCCAGAGTGGGCGAAAGCGCCGCTAGCCGTCTTCGAGGAGTTCGGCCTGCTGGCGCCCGGCACGCACGCGTCGAGCATCGCGTACTTCATGTTCCTGTCGCTCATCCCGCTCGTCACCCTGAGCATCTCCCTCACCACGATGCTGGGCCTCGGCGAGCGCGAGGTGGCCGACTTCCTGTGCGCCCTGGTTCCGGGCGCCTTCGACGGCTTCGTCCGACCCCTCATCCACGACGCGTTCAGCCAGTCCGGCGTCGCTCTGTCGCTCTCGACCGTCACGCTGCTCATGACCGCGTCGCAGGGGGTGCGGGCGCTCCTTGCGGCGCTCAACGCAGCGTACCGCGTGGACGAGAAGAGAAGCCCCGTCCTCCTGTTCGTGCTCTCGATCGCGGCGTCCGCCGTGCTCGTGCTGCTTTTGGCCGCGGCCGTCTACCTGGTGTTCGGCGGACTCGCGACGCGCGCGCTCACCGCCTGGGTCCCCGGCTTCGTCCCGCACGAGGGCGCGCTCGACGCGATCGGCGTCGCGATCGCGATGGCGCTCGCCGTCGTCGCGATTTGCGGCTGCTACACGCACCTGCCCTCGGGCTCCAGGCGCTTCGTCCAGCAGCTGCCGGGCGCTCTTCTCGCCTTCGCGGCGTGCGCGGCCATCACCTTTGGCTTTCGCGTCTACGTCGACAACTTCTGCAACTTCGACGCGCTCTACGGCAGCATCGCGACGGTGGCGCTGTTCCTCTTCTGGCTGTTCGTCGTGAGCTACGTCCTGATCGCGTGCGCATTCCTGAACCACGTGCTCACGGAGCACGCGCGCCGGCGCGCCTAGAAGTCGAGCGTGTCGAGCCGGCCCGCGAGCTCTTCGATCCTCCGCAGGCAGCGGTCGATGACCGCCCTCGCCTCCGCCGTGCGCGCCCCGCTCCTGCGCACCTTGCGGATCAGGCGCGTGCAGCACAGGAGCATGGCCTTGTCCTCGACGTCGTGGATTCTCTTCTCGTCATCCGTCTGGAGGTAGGTCCTGAGGAAGCGGTCGAAGAAGCGGCCGGCCGTCTCGTACGAGAAGCCCATGAAGTCGGAGACGACGGACGGGTCGTCCTCGCCCAGGACGACGTAGAAGTAGTAGAGGTCGGCGAGCTCGATGATGGGGTGGCCGCGGGAGACGCGGTCCATGTCGATGAGGAGCGGCTCGCCGCGCATCATGAAGACGTTGTTGGTGTGGAAGTCGCCGTGGACCAGGGTGGAGCGCGCGGGCAGGGCGCCAACGAGGCCCATGCAGCGCTTCGCGAGACGCTCGTCCTCGTAGGCGACGCCGCCGCGGATGTACTCCTGCACGCGCTCGAGCGCGTCGGGGAAGACGTCGTCCTCGTCGACCTCGATCGAGTGGATCTCGTGCGCGAGCGCCGCCATGAGGTCCGCGTACTCGTCGACGCGGTCGGGCTCGCGGGCGATGTAGGTCGAGAGCGTCTCGGAGTCGACCAGCTCGTACATCGCGCCGTAGCGTTCCCCCACGGCCACGATGCCGAACGAGATGGCGGTGGGCACGCCGAGGACGAAGGCCCTGCGGGCGAGGTTGGTCTCGCGCTCGACGTCCTGGAAGAGGTTGTTCTGGTTGAAGACCTTGACCACGAGCTCGTCGTCGTAGCGATACACCTCGCCCTTGGCGCCGCGGCCGATGAGCTCGCAGCCGTCAACGGAGAGCTGTCGATACTCCTTGTAGCCGCCCTTCTCGGAGTCGAAGGTGCCGGGCCACATGAAGTTGATGTGCTTGACGAGCTCCTTGAAGGCGCCCGTCCGGTTGAGCGAGAGCTCGAGCGCCTCGGCGACGCTCCTGTAGTACCAGAGCTGGCGCTCGGGGTCGTCCTGGTTCAGGCCGGCCCACATGGCCTCGCCCTGCTCGGCGTAGGTCTGCGAGAGAGAGCGCAGGTTCGCGAGCTTGTCGGCGAGCCACAGCATCTTGACGCCGACGTCGCGGGTCTTCCTCAGGGCGAGCAGCGACCCCTCCTTGCGCCGCTGCCAGGTGGCACTGCGGTCCTCCCCCGGATACTCGTCCTCGGACTCTGAGGCGACCAGGGACGCGACGCGCTCGCCAAAGCGCTTCTCGATCTCGTCCAGGGTGCCGTCGGTGTCCTCCACGACGTCGTGCAGGATGCCCGCCGCGATGACCTCCATGTCGTCGGTCATGGTCGAGAGGATCTGGGCGACCTCCATCGGGTGCAGGATGTACGGACGGCCGCCGAACTTGCGGACCCTTCCCTGGTGCATGATGGTCGCGTAGACGACGGCCTCTTCCAGCAGGTTCATCATATGGGGACCAGCCCTTGCCTTGGGGACGACGCGGGGCGCTCAACGCGCGGTTCCAATTATCGCTCTGCCCCGGGAGCGGGCCGACCTGCTCGGCGCGCGTATCGGACGAGGAGGTCAGGTCGTCGGGCAAGCGGCGCGGCGCCACAAAAAAGGCCAGGCGCTCGTCGCGTCTGGCCTGCAGTCTCATGGTGGGCGGTGAGGGATTCGAACCCCCGATCTTGTGCTTGTAAGGCACCTGCGCTAGCCGCTGCGCCAACCGCCCGAGCGCAGGTAGTGTATCACAGGCCGCCTGTACTGCAAGAATCGCCCACACGAGTGGGCGGGCACGGCTGGCGGCCGTAGAATTTCAAGTTCATCGAAACGCATCCCGCACCCATCGAAACATGTCCAGCTGAGTGCTGGACCAGGCGCCGCAACCCCCCATCTATTGCCGAGGGCCGGAAAGGCCGGCCCCGAAGAGCGTTCCGCGATGATTGCGGTATTGCATATTCTTCGCGGTTACCTGCTGCGATGCCAATGTTTATGCGTCCTGATTGCGCGTGTCCCTCCGAGGGCGTCCATGAGGGGCGTCTGGTGCGCAAAAACAATGCTCCGTGGCAATCTGGTGCACACATATGCCAGGTGGTTGCCAGGCGTATGTGCATAGTTTCTCTCTTGTATATGGGAGTTCGTGGTTCTTTATGCAACGCCTGTCGGCGCGGGCGGTATGCAGTCGCTATAACCTTGCCACAGGGCACCCGAATTGCATGGCCACCCTTCGAATCTTTCCACATGGGCATGCTTTTGCACCGTTCGCCCGACCACGGTCAAGGCGAAAGCTCTGCCCGGACGGCATTTTGCGCTGCAGGTGGGAAGCACGGTGTCACAGCCTAGGCAGCAGGCTCGAGCGCCTCCCCCATCTGCCCGTACGTTGCGGGCAGCGCGTCGTAGGCCGCGTACGCACTGGCGATCCTCTCGCGAAGCTGGGCATAGTCGAAAAGGCCGTCCGCGCTCTTCTCGACACCGTCGAAGTCGAGCATGACGCTCTTCGGCGACTCGTAGCCCGAGAGCATGCTGCCGGAGCGCAGCTGGGAGGCGTCCTGGTAGACGAGGCGGACACGGCCAAACTGGCGGCCGTCGGCGCCGGACCAGCGCTCGAACACGAGCTTGGAGCCGATGGGCGTGCCGGCCTCGACGGAGCCCGGCAGGTCATACGCGCGCACGCCCATCGCGCCAAGCACGCTCGCGATGTTGGAGTCGTGGCCGCACAGGAAGCTGAACCGGCGGCCGTCGGCGTCGAGCTCGCGGCCGATCTCGCCGAGCAGCGGGTGCGCCACGTTCACGGCGACGAGCGGTGCCGAGAAGAGCACGTCGTTGTAGCGGTCCTTCGCCCGGGAGATGAGGGACCACTGCTCCTGGGAGAGGCTTTCGCCGAAGGCCGCGCCCCTCTCGTCCGGGGACTCGTAGTACTGGAGGACGAGGGCGTCGGAGAGCTGGCAGGCGAGCTTGAGCGAGCCGGTCATGGCGGGCTCCTTGTTGAGCTCGTAGGCGACGCCGGTGTCGGTGGTGTCGAGGGCGCCGATCTCGCCGGACTTATAGCCCTCGGAGTCCGCGAGGTCGCAAACGTCCGCGATGAGCGCGAAGGAGTCGGAGAGATCCGATGCGACGGCGGACATCTGGCCGGCGCCGAAGCGGTCGGCGACCTGGGTGCGGGCGGCGTCGGCGTAGGCGTCGGTGAGGTAGGTCGTCTGGGGCGTGAAGGTGGGGTCCATGGTGTCGAACGCGACGTGGGTCTCGACCTCGACCGGCGCGGCGGGCAGGGCGCCGGCCGCAAACGCGCGCGCCGTGGCGATCGTGCGCTCCTTGGCGTTGGCGTAGACGCGCACGGCGCCGGGGTCGGGGCGCCAGTTGTGGTCGGCGAGCCCCTCGTGCTCGAGCCACGCGCGGAAGTACGCGCCGCTCATGGTCTCGAGGGCGGCGCCGCGCGAGGTGAGCTCGCTGCCCTGCGCGGTCCAGTCGATCCAGCGGTGCGGCGTGGCCTTGGCGAGCGCCGAGCCGTTGGTGGAGAGCGGCGCGCGGATGTTGTGGCGGCTCAGCACGACGACCTGCTCGAGCTGGTAGTCGCCCGCGGGGTC
>Ga0310695_10010818_pt1 | contig 13240 bp, 5 predicted proteins | sample RumenRJG_04DNA_FD_203882 | JGI IMG/M metagenome (GOLD analysis project Ga0310695, IMG submission 203882) | Bovine rumen microbial communities from Lethbridge, Alberta, Canada - RJG_04 (v2) (version 2) | ecosystem: Host-associated > Mammals > Digestive system > Stomach > Rumen | place: Canada...
TATAATAAAACATAGCTAAACAAAAATTTCCAATAATTTCTAAATAATAAAAAGAAAGATTAATAACCATATCAGGAGAATAATAATTTTTATCAATAAAATAATTCATTACAAATGTTATAAAATTTAATAAAAAAACTTTATCTTCAATATTTGGTTTAGATCTATCACTCCATTCATTTGTCATTGGTAAATATAATTTATTTTTTGTTTTTGTTATACAATTAATATTGGGACATTCAATTGAATGCATATACATAATTCCTGCTAAAATTGCTTTTTCTTCTGACTTTTCATCTTTTAAATTTATTTTTTCTATTAAATTTTTAACATAATATAAAAAATGAGATTTATTTGTTATTTTATAAAATGGAGTTTTTAAAAAAATATTAGCTTCAATTTTAATTTTTAAATTGAAATATAAAAAAACAATTATTAAACTTGTAACAAAATATATTATTCCTTTTTCATCGAATTTAAAATAAGCAAATATAAAAGAAAAAATACTAGTCCAAAAATATAAAATATGAAATAATCCTGCAATTAAATTAATTAAATTATCATAAAATAAATAATGTTCAATATAAAATTTAAAAAACATTATGCTAATAATGAGATTATATATTAAAAATACTTCTTTTGATAAGTATTTTGCTTCAATTAAAAAAATAGAATAAAATATTGAATTTAAAGTAGTATAAATTTCATAATTACATGATATTTTTGAATAAAATGAATTTGATAAAAATTGAGAATCAAAATAAAAAAATTGAATAAAAAACATTGTTATAATTGAGATTATCAATAAAATAACGGAAAAAATAATAATTTGAATATTATCTTTTATTTTACATGAAACTCCTTTAAAAAATGGATTTGTTTCATTTTCTCCAAAACAAAAATTTGAAAAAACCAAATCTAAAATTATATTAAATCCTATATAATTAAAGCATTTTATATAATAATTTATAAATAATTTTTTATAAGAATAAGAAGAATTCAAATGAATTTTTGATAATTCAAATAAAAATATAATAATAAATATAATTAATGAAATTAGAATGAGAATAATAGAAATTTTAAATCCTGAATATTTATCTATTAATATATCGGAGTATCTTATAATTTTTTCAATAAAATATAAAACACTATCTGAAGTTGAATCATCATTAAAAACTTCAATTTGTTTTGCAAAAAATCCAGAAATCATTTGCATATATGATATAATAATTAAAATAATACATTCCATTCTTGATGTTGATTGATTATTAATTAAAATATCCATAAAACGATATAATTTTTCCTTAAAATATAAATTCCCTATATTAAATAATAATAATTCTGTTGACATTTTATTCAATTATTATACAAATCATTTTTTATTAATTTTTATTAAATGCTAAGACTTATATTATTAAAAAATTTAAAAAATTTTAAAATTTTATATATATAAATTATAATTAAAAAAAGTTTCTATATATTATCATAAATTCAATTAGACAATATTTACATTAAATTTTCTAATTATATTAATTCAATTAAAAATCTTGATGAATAATACAATTTACTTGCTTTGCATTTAAGTGCAATTAATCTTAATAAACAAAATATAAAAGTTATTAAAAAGGAAATAGCAATTGATATAAATAACCCATTCAAATAATTAAATAATAAACTTATTTGACTTTTTTTATAAACATAACAAAAAATAAACAAATAATAAAAACAAAATAATGAAATAATCATTTCTAATATAAAATAGATAATTAATCTTCTATTTATTGTTTTTAAAATGAGATTTAAATTTGTTAAATAACTTTTTTCATTTTTATTAAATCTTAATAATTCTAAAAATGAAGAATAATAAATTAATTTTCTAAAAAATCTTATAAAAATTGCAGTAATAAAATTAGCAATTCCACTTAATAAAAATGTAGTTAAATAACTTAATTTCCCATTATTATAATATTTTTCTGAAACAATATCATCAGTATATAGAATAGCATTTAATGTAAAATCAAATAATAAACAAAAAATATAAAATTGAATTGTTATAGTATAAGAATTAAATTCTTGAGGGAAAAATAAAATAGAAATTAATTCAATTTTAGAAAATAAAAAAGACAAATAAATTTTAAAAAAATTTCTAGCATCATATATTATTGCTTCATTATAATTCATATCATTTAATTCATGTTTTTTTCCATGTAAAAAAAAAAATCTATATTTAAAATAAGCATTTTTTATTTTTTTTATATCAATAAAATCATCTCTTAAACTATTTTCTGTAGTTTCAGCTTTATAAGTATAAATTTCAGAATCTTTATTTAAATTCCTATTTGTACTTGTTTGATATTCTGTTGTACTTTCTTGATATTTTTTTTTATTGTCATTATTAAGATTATCAAAATTTGATTTATCTAATTTTATTTTTAAATCATTTCTAAATACAATTTTTTTATTTATTAATTTATGATTTTCATTTATTATTAAACTATTTGATTTAATTGAAGGAGTTTTTGAATTTAAATCAAATTGATTTAAAAATTTTACTTTTTTTATTTTTTTTGAATTGTTTATTTTAATATTTTTACTTCTTGATGTATAATAATTATTAGTTTTATTATTATAATTTTTATCATCTATTTCATATTTTTCATATTCTTCACTTTCATTATTTTCTGAATCATAATTTGTTTCTTTTCTTTTAGGAGGTGATAATTTATTTTTTGTATTTGTTTGAAAATCATTATAAATTTGAACCATTAATAATCTTTTTGAATATTTTAAAAATATAATTTCTAAAATTATAAAAATACTAATTGAGCAAAAACCAATCCAAAATCCCATATTATTTTTATAAGCATATTTCAATTTATTAAATATTTTATAACATTTAACCAATTTATAATTGATTTGACTATTTAAATTTTCAAAAAAACCATGAATTTCTTTTTTAATATAAGTTTCATTATCTTCTTTATAAAAATTAAAACAAGAACATTTACTTCTATTATTCTCAATATAATATTCTTTAAAAGAACAATTACTTTCACAAATAGAAACATTTTGATAAATATCATCAACTCTATCTTTAACAACAACATCATTCCCATTAACATAATAATTTAAACATCTTTCAGTATAAAAATCAGAACTAATATTAAATAAATCATATCCAATATTTTGTAAATTATTTACTAAATCAACATTTACAGTTTTATCTTCATTTAAAGCATAATAAATTGTTATTGGAGTATTTGAACATAAACTTAAATCTAATTTATTTTTATTTTGATCATATATTTCAATTTGAATAGAATTTACTATTGCATTTGTTGGTGATTTTGTTTCTATTAATAGTATTACTAATGGGTAATTTTTATTTAAATTATAATAATTTTTTAAAATGTTTTCACATTCTCCTAAAATTACACTTGATATATTTGAATTTTTATTATAATCATAATCAATTTGAGGTGAATCTACTATATTTAACATTAATAATGAAGTGAAAATTTCTGGATAATATTCTTTTAAGAAATTTAAATATTTATTAATACTTTTTGTTAAATTTGTTTTATTTGATGATAATGAATTGATATATGATATTAAATCAATATTGATATCACATTGTAGATTATAATCTGATTCTTTTATTAAATTAAAAATACATTCACATTTTGTATAATTTATTACTGAAAAAAAATATTGACATTTTTTAACACATAATTTAGAATTTTCAACTTCATAATAATTAGATGGACATTTATTATAACATTCAAATGAATTTAAAGAATCATTTAATTTATAATCATAACCAATTGGGCATTGTTCATAACAAATATTAATACCATTAATATAATATTTCCTATCAGAATCATGACAATAACTTATACATAAATCTAAATTATTTAAACTATTATAATTAGTTGGACATTCTATTAAACATTCATAATTATCTTCAATATGATATTTATTTTTACTTGGACATTTATTATAACAATAATATTCATTTTTAATATAATAAGGATAATCAGAATTACATGATAATACACATAAATTAATTTCTTCAATTGTATAATAACCAACTGGACATTCTATTAAACATTCATAACTATTTTCAATATGATATTTATTTGATTCTGGGCATTCATTATAACATTTATGTAAATATGGTATATAATATTGATAATTTAATGGACAGGTTAAAACACATAAATTTAAATCTTCAATTATATAATAATTATAAGGACAAGATGATATACATTCAAAATTATTTTCAATATGATATTCATAATCATTTGGACATTCATTAATACAATTAAATGTATTGGTTATATAATATGGATAATTATAATTAATATCTTCATAACATGAATTAACACATAAATTTAAATCTTCAATTATGTAATAATTTAAAGGACATGATGAGATACATTGATATTGATTTTTTTTATGATATTTATAATTATCTGGACATTCATTATAACATTCCATAATTCCTTGAATAGAATAATTTAATCCTGTTAATAAACAAGAATTAACACATAATTTTTCACTTTCTTTAACATAATAATTTGATGGACAAGATTCATGACATTCATTAGTGTCTTTAATATAATATTCATAATCTTCTGGACATTTATTTATACATAACATACTTCCTTTTATATAAAATTTATTTATATTTGAATTTAAACATGTATCTAAACATAATTTTTCATCTTCATCAATAAAAAAATTTGAAGGACAATTTTGAATACATTCATTTTTATTTTTTATATGATAAGGATAATTAGTAGGGCATTCATTATAACAAAATTTAGAATTAGGAATAGTTAAATTATAACTTTCATAATTTACTTTTCCACATTCTTCAACACAAATATTTAAATCATATATAATAAAATAATTTGAAGGACATGATAATAAACAATTAAATGATTCATCAATATGATATTTATAATTAGAATCTAAACAAGAATTAACACATAATTTCTCTTCCTCAACAACATAATAATTTGAAGGACAATTTTGAATACATTCATAATTATCTTTAATATGATATTTATAATCATCTGGACATTCAATATAACATTTTAATATTCCATTAATATAATATTTAAAATCTGATTCATAACAATTTTTAGTACATAATTTTTCTTCTTCAATAACATAATAATTTAAAGGGCATGATTCAATACATCTATAATTATTAATTATATGAAAACCACTATTAGAAGGACATTCTTCATAACATTGTAAAATTCCATTAACATAATAATTTGATTTTGATTCTGAACAAGAATTAACACATAATTTTTCACCTTCAACAGTATAATAATCAGAAGGACAATTTTGAATACATTCATAATTATCAATAATATGATATTTATAATCATTTGGACATTCAATATAACATTCAAGAATATTATTAATATAAAAAAAACTTAAATTTGAATCTGAACAAGAATTAACACATAATTTTTCATCTTCAGCAATATATAAATTTGATGGACAATTTTGAATACATTCATAATTATCTTTAATATGATATTTATTATTAATTGGGCATTCATTATAACATTCATAATATCCATTTATAAAATAAGGATAATTTTCATTTGTACATGAATTTGTTTCTAAACAAACAATTTTATTATTATCTAAATTTTTATAATAAAAATATAAACATTCACAATTATTATTTGAATCTAAATGAATATCTCTTTTACAAGTTAAACAATTATTATTATCCTCATCACCAAGAGAAGAACATGTATTACAATTACCATAACATTCTGAAGTTAATTTAAAACAATTTGTATCTTCATTTGGATCATAATAATAACCATCAAGACACATTTTACTATTACAATAACCAGGATTTCCATTTAAAGAAAAATCATTTCTTTCACATTTTTCACATCCTTCAACACAAATTTGAATATTTATTCTACAATTTTCTGGATAATGTGTAATTAAATAATTATTTCTTAAAGTTTTTAATCCAATTTTTATTATTAAATTTCCATATGACATTTGAGTATTAATTATCATTTTATTATTATTTTCTATTGTTACATAAGTATTTAAATTTTCAGGATAAATAAAAATATTATCATTATTAATATCATATTTTAAATAATCATTTAAATATAATGTTATTATTTCATATGAATATGCTTTTATATTATAAACATTACAAAAATCTTCATTATTATCAATTCCTTTATTTTGATCATAATAAAAATATTCTAATGTTTCATTATAAGAATCACTTCCTTTTATCATAAAAAAATAATTTGAACTTCCTAAATAAAGAGAATAAAGATTAGAATAACCTATTGAATTAATATTTTCAATAATTAAACTTCCATTTGATTCATATGTTTTATCATTTAAAGATGAAACTTCAAGAATTAATCTATCATTATCATTTTCTTTATAAAATAATAACCATTTATTTTGATTTAAACTTCCCATTTCATTTCCAGTAAAGAGATTATAATCAAAATTTTTAATTGTTTTTAAAAAATAATTATTTTTAAAATTACTTGAATCTGTTGTATAAATAACATTAATTTCATCACCATATAAAAAATAAAATATTGCATCTTTATTATATTCTGAATTAAATATTTTATAAATTGAATAATCATTTTTTAAAGTAGTTGATTTTTTTGCTATTATTCTTCTTACACTAAAACCATTTTGATTTTTATGAAAACATGAATAATCATTTAAAAGAATACAATGCATAATATAAGGACCATTTAAATCAAAAGTTTCTGAAGTATAATCCATTGTATAACTTATTTTTTCATAATTTTTTTTTAAATAATTTTCATCTAATTCTAATTTAATATATCTAAATGGGATTTCATTATTAACTTTACCATAAACTCCAATTACATTCATATATTCATTACTTACAACTGAACATGATGTAAAAATCGTTTTTGATGTTATTTTTATTTCATCATATTTATATTTTGTTATAATTGTTCCATCTATATTAAATATTTCATATAAATTTTCTTTTGTACAAACTGATATTAAAATTTCTTTTTCTTTATTAATGAATGTTACTTGGGAATATTTAGTTAAATTTAAATTTGTTAATATTATATTTTTTGAACCATCATTCTTTATTTCTACACATTTTGTTTCTGTAAAATAATAGATTTCTGAATTTTTGTTTGATAATAATGAAATAATTATTTCATTTTCATTTATTTGATAAGTTGTAAAAGTCAATATTGAATTTGAGATAAAATTTAAAATAATAAATTGAAATAAAAACTTCATTTTTCTTATTTATTTTAATAGTATATAAGATAATATTATTTTTTTCAAAGTGATATTTTTATTATAATAAACATTTGAAAATTGAAACTATAATTAAATAACTATATTAATAACTTTTATTAATAATTAAAAGAAAGTTCCTCTATTCAATTTTCAATTATATTACATAAAATCATTTTAATAAATTGATTTAATAAATAACAATATCAGAATTTTAATTTTGGAAATTATTTTAAAAAAATTTAAAGAAAATTAAAGAAAAAAATATTTAATTGTTAATTGAGAAAATTTATTTATAATCATTATTAAATAAATTATTGAAAATAATATTTTCTTCTATTATTTTTTTCAGATATCTTTAAAAATTTAAATAAGAACATTTTTTAATAATTTTATATGTAATATTTTACAAAAACCATATCATATTTTATAGGAAAAGATTAATATATTAATTTAAAAATAAATAAATAAATCTTTAAAAATATTTTTATTGGATTTAAAATATAATTAATTAAATATTTTATCTTTCATTGATGAATATGATACAGTATTTTTATTTTTTTTCCTAAAATAAATAATTCCTCCAATTATAACAATAGTAATTACTATTATTAATATTAATACAATTAAAGAAGTTAAAGTTTTATATTGATATTCAAAATTCATATATGATATAATATTATTATAATTCAATTTTTCAATTTTACAGACAATATGAATATCATAATATGGATATTCAATTTTTGAACCTTTTATTTTATATATTAATATTTATATATTTTTTTTTTTAAAGATTGATTAACTGAGATACCACCTTTATTTTCTAATAATTGAGCCTTTTCCTTATCTGTAAGAGATTTATTAAATTCATAAGAAAAAGATTCAATTAAATGAAATGTAAATTCAATTTCTTCATTATAATTTGAGGTTATTTTAAATATTAAAATTTCCATAATTTCCTAGTTTAATTTCTGTAGAAATATTTATTTTTGAATCAGAAACAATTACACTATTAAAATTTGATGAAGGATATTTATTTTACTATTGAATTGAAGAAATTTAAATTTGAATTTAATGTTTTTGAAATTATAATAATAGAAGAATATATAAAATTAAATAAATTTTTTTATCATTTATTATATAAAAAATTTATAATTTCTTATATTTAAAATTTAATATTTATAAATTTTTATTTTTATTTTTTTTATTAGAAAAAAATTCAATACTATTAATTTATATATATATTATTTATTATAATAAATTTTAAATATTATTATTATTCATTAATAAATAAATTATAAATAAAATATCATTTTCTTTATTTATTATCAGGAAATAATCCATATTCATTAAAATAATTTTTATTTGAATTCATTTCAATATTAATATTAGGATTTTTAATCAATTTTTCACCATCAATTTTAAACCAAAGGAAATTTCTCCCTCTTCTCAAATTAAAAATAGCAAAAATAAATAAAACAAAACCTCCAATTAAAGCTCCTAAAATAAGTATATAAAAAATATAAAACTTCTGATTTCCACTTTCCTTAACTTCATCACAAATATTTTTATCAATTATCTTATTATTATCATCATTTTTATTATTAATAATAGGTAAATCTTCCCCATTATTATCAATAATCCCTTTATTACAATCTGACATAACAAAACCAATTTTTTCATTTTCATTATCAAAAATTATATCATAACCTCTCATCCAAGTACTTCCCAGAATAAAACTTCCAATTTCATCATTAAAACCTAAACAAATTGAATTATTTTCAACTGATGAAAAATTATAATAATAATTTTTAGGAGTCCAAATATATTCTAAATCATTATTAATATTAAAAGTAATATTTGGAAAAATATTATTAATAGCATATAATATTTCATCATTATTATTAAAATAAAAGCAAGCTCCATAATTTTTATTTCTTTCATAAATACCACATTTATTTTTATTTTCTTTTTTATTACAAATATTTCTAAAAATTTTTATAATTAAATTAGTTATATTAGTTGGAAAATAAGTATAAGTTGTCCCAGAATCAATAAAAATTCTATTTGAAATATCAATTGTTTCATTTAAAATATTAATAGAATTTACATTAATATAATAATGATTACCCCATTCAATATTAGTATATGAAATATTATTAGATAAATGATATTTTTTATTAATATCTTCAATAGTAAAATAACCACCATATTGACTTAAGCAAATAGAAAAAATATTCTTTTTAATAATATTACTTTTCTTCAAAATAGAAACAAAATTATATTCAGAAAAAGAAAGTCCAATAATCCCATCAGCTAATTGATCTCTAAATAAATGTGATTCTTTAGTCGTACAACCAATAGGAATATAATTTAATTTTTGATTAGTAAAATTATCACCAAATCTAACAATTTCATTAACAAAAATTCCTTCTAAATTAGAACCTTCTAAATAACTAATCATAAAATCACATACTTCTCTATAACAATTTGAATTTACTAAATAACAATTTGGATCTTCACATTTTATAATTGAATCATTTGATATTGGGTAATAATTATTTTTATGTTTACCACAATCTTTACATAAATTACAAGGGGATGTTGTTATTGTACTTCCCGTATCTAATAAATATGATTGTTTTATTCCTAATTTTCCTAAATATAAATTTACGTAATAATATTTTTCTATATGAGCATTTCCATATAATGTTGAATCTGAATTTAAATTACGAAAGTTATTTTTTTTTATTGTTATTGTTTTTAAATTTAATGTTAGTGAGGTTATTTTTTGGAGAATATGGATTATTAATATTAGTTTTTTTAACATTTTTTTTAAATATTTTTTTTTAAATTTTATATTTTTTTTTTAGTTATTTATAATTCAAATAAATTAGTTAGTAAACATATATTATTTAATATTTCAAAATGTAATGTTTGCTTATGGAACTTTGAAATTGTTCCTATTTTGAAATATTCAAATATTATCATTAAATGATTTCTTAAAATTTTTTTTGAATTATTTTGAAATTCAATTAAAGTAATATTATTAAGTAATTCAATATAATTTTTATCTTTAATGTTTAAAGGATAATAAAATAAAATATTTTCAAAAGCTTTATTTGATTTATCTTTAATATTCATTACTTTTTTTAAATCTAATTTTAATTTTCCAATATAATATTCAAAATCATCTTTTTCAATATCATTAATAAACCCTAAAATTTTTTTCATTTCAAAATTAATAGTTTCTTCTACTAAATCATTGGGAAATTTATCAAAATCACTTTTAGTAAGTTTAATAAAAGTACTATTTCCATAATGAATTTTTTCAATTTTTGTTTTTAATTCAAAATTTTCTTTCCATATTAATACAATTAAATCAGCATAAATTTCACTAATTATATTTTTTTCTCCTATTTTAATTGAAATAATCATATAATGTAAATCATCATTCCAAAAAGTATGATTATAAACATAAATAACACATTTATTTTCATTAAAAGCATTATTTATTTTTATATTATTATTATTTGGTTTTTTATCAATTTCTTTAAGTTTCTTATGATTTTTTAATTTCTGTTCAAAAATTTCTTTTAAATAATTTAAAATATTATCATCAAAAATACCATAAATTAAACTTTTAATATAAACATTAGATAATAATGTTGTTTGAAAATGAATTAAAAATAAAGGATGTTTATATGAATCAATATCATTTTTAATTATAACTTGTTGTAAATTTTTCCCTTTTTTTAATGCAAAAGTTCTCATATAATCATAATATTTTTCATTTTGATTTTCAAATTTTATTCCATTATAATCTTGATTATATAAAGTAAAAAAATTATTTTTATCCAATAACATTTTGATAAAATTAAATATTATTTGAAATATTTGATCATAATATGATGAAATTTTTATTATAAAACCTTCATCACGTAAAAAATGTATTGTTATATAATTTCCACTTTCAATTGCATCTTCAAAAAAAAATCCTATTAAATTGTTTAAATGATTATAAATAACTATTTGAAGTATATCACTTAATTTTTCATTTTCGTTAAAATAATTAAAATAAAGAAATGTTTCACAACGAGGAATTGAATATGATTTATCATATCTATAATAAATTGCAAAATTTTCCCATTTTTCATATAATTTTGATTCAAAACTTTCAAATTGAAATTCTTCTTTATATATAATATTTAAATAATTGATTTTACTTATATATGGATTTTTTATTCTAATTGTAAAATCTTCTGGATTTGTTATTAATTTATTTGTTATATTTTTTTTTAATATTGTTAAATATGATTTTTCAAAAGTGTAATAATAAATTTCCATATTATTATAATTTTTATGTGTTTTTGATATTTGCTTGAATAAATATTCATCTGTTACAGTTATATATGATACATTTTCTGTATCAATCAAATAATCAAATATTTTTTTTAATTTCATATAATTATATTCGCCTGTATTAAAGGGACTAAAAATTAAATTTGATAATTGTTTAAGAGTTATAGTATTTTTATTAGTGTTTAATAAAAATAATTTTTCTGTTATTCTTTCTAAAAATGATGAATATTTACTTATGGTTGAAAAATTAAACTTTTGTTCATTTATAATTGTAAAATCATTAAAAATTTCTGTATAATTATTTTGTCTAGAAAGAAACATTAAATATTCATAAATAAATTGAATAATAGTATTAATATTATTAAAACCTTTTGTAGTTAATTTAGAACTAATTATAAGATAATATGGAGAATTAATACTTAATTTATTTATATTCACATAAAAATTTTCAATATATCTATCACTTTTTAAATTATAACCTAAAGAATCTTGTCCATGATAATTAAATAAATATGCTACAAAATAATATAATGACATTGAATCTAATTCATTTAAATTTTCTTCATTACATAAAAAAAGAACATGATGGTAGTCTGTGTTGTATTTTGATTTATAATAAATATATTTTCTTAATTTATCTTTTGTTATATTATACTTTGATATTATTTTATCATTTGTATTAATTTTTTTTAATTTTGACCATGTTGAATTTAATATTGTCTTAATATTATTAATATTTTGATTAGAAATAACAGATATAGAAATTTTTAATGGATTATTATAAATATTCATAAATATATCTTTAAGTGTGTCGAAATTTATATTCAAATTATTATTATTTAAATCAAATATTATATAATCAGAAATTTCAATTGCTTCATAAAAAGGATCAATAATTTCAGTGTTATTTTTTAAATTATTTATTTCATTTAATATATCATCATATATTTTAGAAGAAAAGTTAATTTCATGTAACATACTATATAAACTTTTAATACATTCAAAAAAATTTTCAGAATCAGAATCAAAATAAAAATAATTAATTCCTTTATTACTATATATTTTAATATTCCCATAATTTCTTTTAATAATATTTTTAAAATTTATTCCTTCTTGAGTATTATTATAAATTACTCTTTGTATAGCTTTAAAAATTAACTTTGAATATCCTTCATAATTAATTCCAATAATCATTCCACTTTTTGTTGCATTAATATCACTAATAATAACTGAATTTATTCCATTATGTAATTGAATTATTTCATATGTTCTATTATCAGTTAAAGGTTTTCTTATAAATTCATTTGTTAATAAAACTTTTAATTCTTGATTTTTTTCTTTAATATCATCTTCTTTTGGTTTTATTGGTTCTGGTTCATCTTTTGGTTTTATTGGTTCTGGTTCGTCTTTTGGATTTGGTTTTGGGATTATTATTTCTTTATTATTATTTGATGTTAAAATTTTGTAAAATAGAAATATTAAACTGAAAATTAATAAAGGAGATATTATTAAATATAAATAATATTTTATTATTTTGAAATTAATTTTTTTTCTTCTTCTTTTA
>Ga0310695_10010819_pt1 | contig 13238 bp, 8 predicted proteins | sample RumenRJG_04DNA_FD_203882 | JGI IMG/M metagenome (GOLD analysis project Ga0310695, IMG submission 203882) | Bovine rumen microbial communities from Lethbridge, Alberta, Canada - RJG_04 (v2) (version 2) | ecosystem: Host-associated > Mammals > Digestive system > Stomach > Rumen | place: Canada...
CAAGACGCTCGCAGCTCAGCTCTACGAAGAGATGCGCGGTTTCTTTCCCGAGAATGCAGTAGAATACTACGTCTCCTACTACGACTACTACCAGCCGGAGGCCTATCTGCCGCAGAGCGACACCTATATCGAGAAAGACCTCGCCATCAACGACGAGATAGACCGCCTCCGACTGTCTGCCGTCTCGGCCCTGTTGTCAGGAAGAAAGGACGTTGTCATCGTTTCGTCAGTATCGTGCATCTATGGTATGGGCGGCCCGACGGCCATGCAGGGTAGCGTCATCACCATCAAGAAAGGACAGAAACTCGACCGCAATATGTTTCTGCGCCGACTCGTCGATGCGCTATACGTGCGCAACGACATCGACCTGCAGCGAGGCAATTTCCGTGTCAAGGGCGACACCGTAGACGTCTTCATGGCCTACAGCGACCACGTGCTGCGCGTCACATGGTGGGACGACGACATCGATGCCATCGAGGAACTCGACGCCGTCACCTACCATCGCATGGCCACCTTCCAGGAATACCAGATCTATCCCGCCAATCTCTTCGTCACCTCGAAGGAACAGACGGAGATTGCCATCCGCATGATGCAGGACGACCTGACGAAGCAAGTGGAGTTCTTCAACGACCAGGGCGACACGCTCAAGGCACAGCGCATCAAGGAGCGTGTGGAATACGACATCGAGATGATTCGCGAACTGGGACACTGTTCGGGCATCGAGAACTACTCGCGCTACTTCGACGGACGTGAAGCAGGACAACGCCCCTACTGCCTTTTCGACTTCTTCCCCGAAGACTTCCTACTCGTCGTCGACGAGAGCCATGTCAGTATTCCGCAGATTCGGGCCATGTACGGTGGCGACCGCGCCCGAAAGACCAATCTCGTAGAATATGGATTCCGACTTCCCGCTGCTTTCGACAACCGTCCGCTGAAGTTCGAAGAGTTTGAGAGCATGGTACATCAGGCTATCTACGTTTCGGCAACACCTGCCGAATACGAGCTAGAGCAGGCCGAAGGTGTCGTCGTCGAACAAGTCATCCGCCCCACCGGACTGCTCGATCCGGAGATAGAAGTACGCCCGTCAGAGAACCAGATTGACGACCTTACGGCTGAAATCCTTGAACGTGTGGAGCGCGACGAACGCGTGCTCATCACTACGCTGACCAAGCGCATGGCCGAAGAGCTGACGGAATACTTGCTCAATCACGACATCCGCGCTAACTATATCCACAGCGACGTAGCCACACTCGACCGTGTTAAGATCATGGCCGACCTGCGTGCCGGCTTGTTCGATGTCCTCGTAGGCGTCAATCTCCTGCGCGAAGGACTCGACCTGCCGGAAGTAAGCCTCGTGGCCATCCTCGATGCCGACAAAGAGGGATTCCTGCGCAGCCATCGCTCGCTCACACAGACAGCTGGCCGTGCTGCCCGAAACGTCAACGGCAAGGTCATCATGTATGCCGACACAATCACGCAGAGCATGCAGCAGACCATCGACGAGACCAACCGCCGACGCGCCAAACAGCTGCACTACAACGACGAGCACGGCATCACGCCACAACAGATTGTCAAGGCTATCAGCCATAGTCCGCTCTCTAAGTCGCAGCAGAATGCCGAAACTTCTTCTGCAGGAAGGAAGGCAATGGGCGGCAAGCAAGGTGCACCCCTGCCCTATCAGCCCTACATCGAACCCAGTTCGATTGATGTCGCCGCCGATCCGATTATCCAGAAGATGTCGAAAGAGCAGCTGCAGAAGAGCATCGACAACACCACAAAACTGATGAAGGAAGCAGCCAAACGCCTCGACTTCCTGCAGGCCGCGCAGTATCGCGACGAGATACTGCGTCTGCAAGAGTTGGTCGAAGACTGACATTTATTGTTTTTACTAAGAATAACGCGAATTAAACGAATTATTGTTGCTGAATAACAATTCGTTTAATTCGCGTTATTCGTGGTGATAAAAACTAAATGAATTATGGCGAGATGCACAACACTCTCACCTCACTGTGATGTGGAAGCAACTTTGCTTCACTTCATACTTGATATGGCATCGCCCATCGCGGCGCATGTCGCGCAACACTTCGCACAGCACATACTTCAGCGAGTCGTCGCGCACCAACCGACGTCGCTCACCCGGAGGGGCAACAGTATGGTATCGGTTGTAGCAGATATCGAAGGTCGTGCCGTAGAGATGGCAGCTGTTCTCGGTGGCATTGCCGTTGTAGCGGCGCAGCTTCTCCACATCTTCCTTCGTGCGCAGCACGCTGGTAACGATGAACTGATGCAACGGTATGCCCTTCAGCTGCAGACTGTCGTAATAGGCACGCCCCATATCGTTGAGCAGAGCAGCTGCCCGAGGCACCAAGTAAGGGATACTGCGGTACATACGGTCGACATGATAATAAGGTGATGCCCCTATGTAAACCAGTTCTTGCTTACGTTCCTCTGCCTCTTCGCGGTTATAGACGCTGCTCACACCCCACTTCATCGCACTCTGTATCTGCACTTGCTGACTGTCTGGGAAAGCCTCCAGATAGCTCGTTACGCCGAAGATGCGATGCTTGACCGGCTGCCCTTGGGCATCGAAGAAGTGCGAAGCCGTCACGACAGAAGATTGCTCCACCGAAGCAGACGCCTGCGATTCGTCCTTTACGACATCGGTTTCCAAAGCAGCCTCGCGCGATTCCTCCTGCACAGTTTCGGTCTCCACTGATTGGACATTCGTCGAAGATAGCTCGGCCGGACGACGTTCGGCAGCCACCTGCGGGAACGCCAAGCGCACCAAGGCCAGCAAGGCCACGATAGCGGCAAAACCCGCAAGAAACCTGTTCTTCGTGATCAACTTCTTCTTGACAGCCATCCTTTTGTTTATTCTTTTTCCATTTCTATGTAGAGATGCGTCGTGTCGCGTCCCTACTTTTGCGCTGCAAAGGTAGCAAGAAATATTCTATTCGCCAAACAAAACTGTAGGCGAAAAGAAAAAACACTACTTTTCATCTTTTTTCCTTGCCACTTCCATAGATGATTCGTCTAAATACTTTTATCGAAAAAAATGCCACACCTCACCAAAATGCGGTGAAACCCTCTGTTTATCGGCCTTGCGGATGGTGAGGTGTTTGTTTATCACCTCACCACACACCTCACCAGAGACCTCACCATGCATAACCCTGACGCGGGAGCATCAGGAAAGTGATGCGAGCAAGTCGGCAACGACATAGCTGCTGCCGCCGACAAAGATGAAGTCGGCTGCGTCGGCTTCCTGCAGAGCCTGACGATAGGCATCGCTGACTGACGAATAGCAACTGCCTTGCAAGCCATGCATAAGTCCTTTCTGGCTGACCGTCTCGACGGGGATGGCACGATGAGTGGAGGCCTGCGTCCAGTAGTAGACAGCCCTCTTAGGCAATAAGGCCATGACGGTGTCGATGTCTTTATCGTCTACCATACCGAAGACGATGCGCAACTGCTTACACGGCTGTGCAGCAATCTGCGGAGCAAGATACTGCCAGCCACCTACGTTGTGGCCGGTGTCGCAGATGACGAGCGGCTGTTGCTGAATCTTCTGCCAACGACCAACGAGGCCGGTCAGCTCGCTGACATGTGCGAAACCTTCTCTGATAGAAGAAGGTGGAAGGTGGAAGGAGGAATTACGATGAAGAGTGTCGAGTGCGCAAAGGATGGTGCGGCGGTTCTTTTGCTGATAGTCGCCCTTCAGTTCAAACTCAACATCGTCGAAAGGCGTAGCGTCAAACTCCTCGGCAAAGTAGATGGGAGCTCGCATCTCGTGTGCCTTGACGGCAAAGACAGGCCGCGTTTCCGGAACAGTCTCACCGACGACAACGGGCACACCAGTCTTGATGATGCCCGCTTTCTCTGCGGCAATACGCTCCAACGTGTCGCCCAAGAACTGCGTATGGTCGAGACTGATATTGGTGATGATGCTCAGCACGGGGGTGATGATATTGGTGCAGTCGAGACGGCCACCCAGTCCTACCTCTATGACAGCATAGTCTACCTGCTGTTCGGCGAAGTATTTGAAAGCCATCGCCGTTGTCAGCTCGAAGAACGAGGGATGCAACGGCTCAAAGAAATGGCGCTCTTGCTCCACGAAGTCGATGACATACTGCTCGGGGATGCACTCACCATTGACGCGGATGCGTTCGCGAAAGTCCACCAGATGCGGCGACGTGTAGAGTCCCACGCGATAGCCTGCCGCCTGCAAGACAGCAGCGATGGTGTGCGAACAAGAACCCTTGCCATTGGTTCCGGCAACATGGATGCTCTTGAACTGGCGGTGAGGATGTCCGAAATGCTCATCGAGGGCTAAGGAGTTGTCGAGTCCCTCCTTATAAGCACTCGCCCCGACCTTCTCGAAGACCGGGGTGACGCTAAACAGATATGCTGTTGTTTCCTGATAGTTCATTTTAACTGAAGTAGTTACGGAACTTGTCGAAGATGCTCTTCTTCGTAGAATTATCGCCCTTGAAGTTGTCGCTCTCGCGCAACTGCTCCATGACTTTCCGCTCTTCGTGCGTCAAAGTCTTCGGCACATAGACGCTGACATTGACCACGAGGTCGCCCGTCGTATTACCATAGCCCTGCACTGAAGGCAGACCTTTGCCGCGCAGCCGCAACGTCTTACCTGGTTGTGTGCCAGGCTCGATGCCTATCTTCACCTTCTTTCCTTCGATGGTGGGTATCTCCACATCGCCACCGAGAGCAGCTGTCGGGAAGTCGAGCAGCAGATTGTAGAGCACGTTGTTGCCGTCGCGAATGAAGGTGTCGTTGGGTTCTTCCTCGATGAACACCTGGATATTGCCGTTCACGCCGTTGTGGACAGCAGCGTTTCCCTTGCCCGGAACGTTCACGACCATGCCATCGGCAACACCGGCGGGAATCTTTATTTCAACCACTTCCTCGCCTTTCACCACACCGCTGCCACCGCATTCGTGGCACTTGTTCTTGATGATGCGACCCTCACCCTGGCAGGTGGGACAGACACTCTGCGTCTGCATCATGCCGAAGAGGCTCTGTGTGGTACGTGTCACCACGCCACTTCCGTGACAAGTGGGACAGCTGTCGGTCTGTCCGTCTTCCGAACCAGTGCCGTGACAATGGTTGCAGGTGATGTCTTTGCGCACCTTGAACTTCTTCGTCACGCCCGTAGCCACCTCTTGCAGCGACATGCGCACCTTCAGACGGAGGTCGGAACCGCGGTGCTGCGATGCCTGATGACCGCCGCCAAAGCCGCCGAAACCACCAAAACCGCCTCGTCCGCCAAAGACATCGCCGAACATCGAGAAGATGTCGTCCATCGAGAAACCACCGCCAAAGCCGCCGAAACCGCCCATGCCGCCAGGTCCGTTGAAGCCGAACTGGTCGTACTGCTGACGTTTCTGCGGATCGTGAAGCACATCGTAGGCCTCGGCAGCCTCCTTGAACTTCTCCTCCGCCTCTTTGTCACCGGGGTTGCGGTCGGGGTGATACTTGATGGCGATGCGGCGGTAAGCCTTCTTGATATCGTCTTCGCTGGCATTCTTGTCGACGCCGAGCACCTCGTAATAATCTCTTTTTGCCATTCTTTCTTTGTTGATATTTGTCGCAATAAAATTGCGACTTACTGAACCTTAGTTATTGGCCTACAGCCACTTTAGCATGGCGGATGACCTTGTCGTTGAGCATATAGCCCGTCTGCACGCAGTCGATGACCTTGCCTTTCTTGTCGTCGCCCATCCCCGGTACCATAGCGATGGCCTCATGGAAATCGACGTCGAAGTCTTTGTCGGCGGTATCTATCTTCTTCACGCCTAATCCCTCAAGGGTCTTGACGAACTTATGGAAGATGAGCTCCATGCCTTCCTTAATGGCTTTCGGGTCGTCGGTCTTGTCAGCCAAAGCGCGCTCGAAGTCGTCGAGCACGGGCAAGATGGCCGTAATGGTCTTCTCGCCGCCGTTGAGGATCAGCTCAGCCTTCTCCTTGATGGTGCGCTTGCGATAGTTTTCAAACTCGGCCTGCTTGTAGAGCATCTGCTCCTTCAGGTTCTGTATTTCTGTCAGGGCTGCGTCGAGCGGGTCTTTCTCTTCCTGCTTCTCGTCGCTCTGGCTGTCGTTCTGTTCTTGCTTCTCTTCTTCTTGAGTAGCCTCTTCCTGTGTGTTTTCTGCGGCTTGTTGCTCGTCGGCCTTGTTTTTCTGCTCGTCGAGGTTGCCGTCTTCGATATTGATTTTCTTTTCTTCGCTCATAGCTTTACCTTTCTTTTTTCTCTTCCACATAACAAAAATTGTGCCAATTTACTCATACATACGAGCCTTCAGCTCTTTGATTTGCGGGTCATAGATATAGTCGTCGTAGGTCATGAGCTTGTCGATGGTGCCACGCGGAGTGAGTTCGATGATGCGATCGGCCACGGTGTTGATGAACTCATGGTCGTGCGAGGCAAAGAGGATATTGCCACCGAACTGCACAAGATTGTTGTTGAAGGCCTGAATCGACTCCAGGTCAAGATGGTTGGTGGGCGTGTCGAGAATCAGGCAGTTGGCGTTCTTCAGCTGCATACGTGCTATCATGCAACGCATCTTCTCACCACCGGAGAGCACGTTGACCTTCTTCTCCACTTCCTCCTGCTTGAAAAGCATGCGGCCCAAGAAGCCTTTCATCATCACTTCGTTGCCCGTTCCGTATTGCGAGAGCCAGTCAACGAGGTTCAGGTCGCTCTTGAAGAACTCCGTATTGTCCAGCGGCAGGTAGGCCGTCGTGATGGTAACGCCCCACTTATACGTGCCGGCATCGGCCTCGCGGTTGCCGTTGATAATCTCGAAGAGGGCCGTCATGGCCTTCGGATTGTGCGAGAGGAACACCGTCTTCTGTCCGCGCTCGATGTTGAACGACACGTTGTCGAACAGCACCGTGCCATCGGTATCGACCGCTTTCAGGCCTTCCACCTCCAGAATCTGGTTGCCTGGCTCGCGTTCCATCGTGAAGATGATGCCGGGATACTTACGGCTCGACGGGCGAATCTCCTCCACGTTGAGCTTCTCGAGCATCTTCTTGCGCGATGTGGTCTGCTTCGACTTAGCCACATTGGCCGAGAAACGGCGTATGAACTCCTCCAACTGCTTGCGGCGTTCTTCAGCTTTCAGGCGCTGGTTCTGAGCCTGACGCAGTGCGAGCTGCGACGACTGGTACCAGAACGAATAGTTTCCGGCGAAGACCGTCACCTTGCCGAAGTCGATGTCTACCGTCTGCGTCGAGACAGCATCGAGGAAGTGGCGGTCGTGACTCACCACGAGCACACACTGCTCCAGGTTGCTCAGATACTCCTCCAGCCACTGCACGGTGTCGAGGTCGAGGTCGTTGGTAGGCTCGTCGAGCAGCAGATTGTCGGGATGACCAAAGAGAGCCTTGGCCAGCATGACGCGCACCTTCTCGTTGTTCGACAGCTCCGACATCATCATATAGTGGCGGTCTTCCTTCACACCGAGGTTCTGGAGCAGCTGGGCAGCCTCGCTTTCAGCCTCCCAACCGTTCATCTCGGCAAACTTCAGTTCAAGGTCGGCAGCCAGATTGCCGTCTTCCTCGCTCATCTCCGGCTTGGCATAGAGAGCCTCGCGCTGCTTCATGTTCTCCCAAAGCGGCTGGTGTCCTTGCAGCACCGTGTCCATCACGGAGAAGCTGTCGTACTTGAAGTGATCCTGATCGAGCACCGAGAGACGCTCACCGGGAGCCAGCTCCACCGTTCCTTTGTTGGGTTCGAGCTCGCCGCTGATGGCTTTCAGCAGCGTTGATTTGCCTGCACCGTTGGCACCGATGACGCCGTAGATGTTACCGTTTGTAAACTTCAGGTTCACGTCTTTGTAAAGCACTCGCTTGCCGAATTGTATGGCCAGATTTGTCAGTGTTATCATTCCTCTTGTTCCTTTCTGTTTTTGATTTTGCGTGCAAAGGTACAACTTTTCAATGAATATATAAAATCTCATTGGCAAAAAATACAGATTTCGCCATTTATTCTGATTGATTCAAACGCAATCTGCCGCAAACGGCAACACTACATTAATAAGGTAGTCAGACTACATTAATAAAGTAGTCGCACTACATTAATAAGGTAGTCACACTACATTAATAATGTAGTATCGTGATTTGACGCTTCTTGCATTGCGATTCGCCACAAACGGCAAGCTGACAGATGGCTGACGGCAGACTGATTCGCCGGGAATAGCGTTCAAAAAAAATTAGTTGCCTCACACAATAAAACGAGAAAAAAGGAGTTATATAAATAGTATGACTCGAGAAATACAGACAAGAATGCTCCCCCATGAGGCTGCCACAGACCGTGGCCTCAAGGAGCGTGTTGCCAGAGAACTGGCTATCGACGCACGAACCATCACGCATATCCGCGTTTTGCGGCGCAGCATCGATGCCCGTCAGCGCACCATCTACGTCAACCTGAAGCTCCGTGTCTACATCAACGAAGAGCCTCAGGACGATGCTTACGCGCGCGTATTATATAATAAGGTAGAAAAATGTCAGCCAGTAGTCGTCGTGGGAGCGGGTCCCGGAGGACTCTTCGCTGCCCTGCGGCTCATCGAGTTGGGACTGAAACCCATTGTCGTAGAGCGCGGTAAGGACGTTCACGAACGGAAGAAAGACCTGAGCAACATCACCCGAACGCAGAAAGTGGACCCCGAAAGCAACTACTGCTTCGGCGAAGGTGGTGCAGGAGCCTATAGCGACGGCAAGCTCTACACACGCAGCAAGAAGCGCGGACCGACGGAGAAGATACTCAATGTGTTCTGCCAGCATGGCGCTTCGACCGACATTCTGGCCGATGCTCATCCCCATATCGGCACCGACCGGCTGCCACGCGTCATTGAGAACATGCGCAAGACGATTATCGACAGTGGCGGCGAGGTACACTTCCAGACCAAGATGACGGGTCTGATTGTAGACGGCAACCGCGTGGAAGGCATTCAGGCTGTTGAACTTTCAACAGGCAGGGAAGTGGAATATCGAGGTCCCATCATCCTGGCGACAGGTCATTCGGCCCGCGATGTCTACCGCTACCTGCATGCTTCCAACATCGAGATAGAGGCAAAAGGACTGGCGATGGGTGTCCGTTTAGAGCATCCTGCCCAGCTCATCGACCAGATACAATACCACAACCGCGAAGGGCGCGGCCGCTATCTGCCTGCCGCAGAATACAGTTTTGTGACGCAGGTAGACGGACGCGGAGTCTACTCGTTCTGCATGTGTCCGGGCGGTTTCGTCATTCCGGCTGCAACAGGGCCGCAACAGATTGTCGTCAACGGTATGAGTCCAGCCAACCGCGGCACACAATGGAGCAACAGCGGCATGGTCGTCGAGATGCATCCCGACGATGTAGAAGGCTCGTCGCCCCTGCGTATGATGGAATATCAGGAGGAGCTGGAGCGCATGACGTGGCAACAGGGCAACATGCGGCAGACAGCACCTGCACAACGGATGGCCGACTTCGTGAACGGCCGTCTCAGCTACGACCTGCCCCGCAGTAGCTACGCACCAGGACTGACAGCCTCCCCACTCCACTTCTGGATGCCCCCCTTCATCACGAATCGCCTGCAACAAGCCTTCAAGAAGTTCGGACAGATGAGCCACGGCTTCCTCACCAACGAAGCCCTGCTCATAGCCACCGAGACGCGCACCTCATCACCCGTGAGAATCGTCCGCGACAACGATACGTTGCAACACGTCCGCCTGGAAGGACTCTTCCCTTGCGGCGAGGGGGCTGGCTATGCAGGAGGCATCGTTTCGGCTGGTGTCGACGGGGAGCGATGTGCCGAAATGTGTTACAAATACATAAACAATGGATGTTTTTAAGCTTTTTTCTTGCCTCTCTCACAATTAATGCTTATCTTTGCACGCTAAAATACAATTGATAATTGATAATTGACAATTGAAATAGTAACATGAGAATCATCAAACAACTGGCACTCGCTGCCGCCGTCGTTCTGCTGGCGGCCTGCAAGACACCAACAGATGTTGCCTACTTTCAGGATTTAGAAAACTTGAAAGAACTGGAAATGCAACCATACGAAGCCATTAAGCTCAAGCCGACCGACAAGGTGTTCATCGTCGTAAAATGCAAGAATGCAGAAATCACGAACATGCTCAATCTGGGAATGACGAATCAGATTATCGGCACGTCGGAGAATGCTTCGCTGAACCAGAACAATGGCATTTCGGGATATACCATCGATAAGGATGGCAACATCGACTTCCCGCTCTTAGGCAAAGTTCATATCGAAGGGTTGACCAGGGAAGGTGTGGAAAAGAAAATCAAGCACGAGATAGAGAATGCTGAGTTGGCAAAGGATGTGGTGGTGACTTGCGACTACATGAACCTGCGCTATTATGTCTTGGGTGAAGTGAAATCGCCTGGCGCGAAAAGCTTTGCACGTGACAAGCTCACCATTACCGAAGCCTTGGCTCAGTCGGGCGACCTGTCGCTCTACGGTATCCGCAACAAGATCTACGTCATCAGGCAAGAAGGCAACAAGAAAGTCACTTATCAGATGAACATGCTCAGTGCCGAAGAGCTGCTCAAATCACCAGCCTACTACATCCAGCAGAACGACGTCATCTACGTCGATGCCAACAACACACGCAAGCGCCAGTCGAACGCCAGCGGAAACCAGTTCCAGTCGGCTTCGCTGTGGATGTCGATGGCTTCGGTGCTCACCACGTTGGCTGTGCTAATCTTCAAATAATTGTCTGTGCAGAAAAAAGTTATAAGAAATGGAAGCTTCCAACAATAACAAACAAGTTAAGCCCATCGCATCAGGGCAGACCATCTCGCTTGAAAGGTTACTACGCATATACAGAAAGAACTGGAAATGGTTCCTACTTTCTGTACTTGTCACAACATCACTGGCCGTGCTCTATCTGGTCAAGAAACAACCCGTCTACAAGCGCTCCGCTGAAGTACTTATCAAGGAAGAAGACAGCGGAATGCCCAGTATAGGAGGAGAATTAGGAGCGATGGCAGCCGACTTAGGTCTTTTCTCCTCCTCCTCGTCGGTTTATAACGAAGTGTTTGCCATGCAATCACCATACGTCATTGAGGAAGTGGTCAAAAGACTTCGTCTTGATATGACTTATATCGACCGTTCCTTCCCAAAACGCCAACTTTACGGAGATACACAGCCCATAGAGGTTGACATGATAGATATAAAAGAAAATGAGAGTGCCAGTTTTAAGATAGATCTCAATACAGATGGAACTTTCACAATGAAGAAATTCCGTCGGAAGAAAGACAAGTTCGACGAAGTTGTCTCAGGAAAGGTGAACACGACCGTCAAGACTCCAATTGGAAGGGTGGAAGTAAAAGCACGTCCGCAGGTTTTCAACAAAATGGAAGATCCTATTCCTCTCACAATAATGAAATATACGTTGGTAAAGGCTCGCGAGATATGCTCAAATTTACTAACCGTTGACCTTGAGTCGAAGGATGCTTCCATTCTGTTCTTGGAATACACTGACTTTTCGCAAGAAAGAGCTGACAAGATTATCAATACAATCATTGAAGTGTATGAAGAGAATTGGCTTCGTGACAAGAACCAATCGATTGTAAAATCCACCGAGTTCATCAACGAACGGATTAAGATGATAGAACACGACTTAGGCCTTGTAGAGTCTGACATTTCTAGATTTAAAAGTAACAATATGATGCCTGACATCATAGAATCTGTTAAAATCTCCATGGAGAATGCCAATGCTGCTGAACAAAACCTGGTAGGCCTCCAAACCAGAATGCATATTATCAACTACTTACGCGAATATCTCAATGATAACAGCAAAAAAGGACAATTGCTGCCACCATCGCTCGTTGCCGATGATGTTGCATTGAGTACTCAAATTGCCGAATACAACAAGCTCATCCAACAGCGCAATAACATTGCGTACAACAGTAGCGATTCAAATCCTTTAGTGAAAGACTATGACAAGCAGATAGATAATATGCGCAGTGCTATGCTATCGAGCATTGACAACCAATTGGCTCAGACAAAAATGAGGATAGCCAGCCAGCAAAGAAGGGAATCGAAGTCGAACAGCCAGATAGCCAACTCACCCGGCAAGGCCAAGGAACTGCTTTCCGTTGAACGCCAACAGAAAGTGAAGGAAGCGCTCTACATCTTCCTCCTGCAACAGCGTGAACAGAACGAACTTTCGGGAGCATTCAGCGATACCAACCTTCGTATCATTACGCCGCCGACAGGCATTGAAAAGGCTTCCGCACCGCGAAAGGGACGCATCGGCCTGTTGGGCATCCTGATGGGCTTCATCATTCCTGCCCTCTTCTTCTACGTAAAGGAAACACACAACAACAAGCTGCGTAACGCCAAAGACCTGGAAAGCCTTGGAACGCCCGTTGTGGGCCGTCTGCCACAAGTGGCGGAAGGTAAGCAGAAAAAGGCCGATCCGGCGAAGGTATATGTGCAACCGAAAACCAACGACGATGTCAACAATGCCTTCCGCATCCTGCGTACCAATCTGGAGTTTATGCTGCCAGGCAACAACGGAAAGAAGCTCATTGCCGTCAGTTCGTTGGACGATGAAAGCGGTAAGACCTTCGTTGCCATGAACACAGCAGCAGCCATTGCCGCCAACGCACAGCGTGTACTGCTGATAGACAGCAACGTTCGCACGGGCGACGTCAATCGCTATATCGACGAGATTCAGGGAACGACGAAGGGACTTTCCAACTATCTCGCTGGTCAGACGGCCGACTGGAAGAGCATGCTGCGGCAGAGCCGCCAATGCCAGCAGGTGGATATCCTGCCTTCTGGCATCGTGCCTCCCAACCCCACCGAGCTGTTTGCCAACGGGCGATTTGCCGAATTGCTCAGCGAGGCCAAAGACATGTACGATACCATTATCATCGACAGTCCTGTCTACGACCGCGTGGCAGACATGGCATACATCAGCCGTCAAGCCGACCTGATGCTCTTTGTTGTTCGCTGCAACGCAACAGAGATGTCTCTGCTCCCACAACTGCGTAAGCTGCAAAACGACAATCAGGTGAACAGCCTTGCCGTTGTCGTCAACGCTGAGAAGAACGAATGATTAGACTCTACTGTAAGCATTCGATAAACTACAGGTAGTAATACCTATATATTATAACAACAGCAGCTATAACTTCATCTGTTGTAGCTGCTGTTGTATTTTTCTTGTACCTAGATGTGATACCTATATCATGCAGTCT
>Ga0310695_10010820_pt1 | contig 13237 bp, 9 predicted proteins | sample RumenRJG_04DNA_FD_203882 | JGI IMG/M metagenome (GOLD analysis project Ga0310695, IMG submission 203882) | Bovine rumen microbial communities from Lethbridge, Alberta, Canada - RJG_04 (v2) (version 2) | ecosystem: Host-associated > Mammals > Digestive system > Stomach > Rumen | place: Canada...
TATACAACGACATGGCTACGAGCAAAGCACTTGAGCTCGGACTGCTGATAGTCTTGTTCATCTCCATTTTCTGCTGCGTTTTCTCTCGCGAGAAACGCGAGGATGAATATATATCGAAAATGCGCCTGCAATCGGTTGCGATCGTAGCGGCTATTGCGTTCCTGGTAGCCATAGTCATGAATATCATCAACTTGGCAAAACTGTATGACGGTCCGGACGAAATGGAGATGTATAACATCCGTATGTTCCGTAACGGCAATTTCATTATCCAGATGGCTGTCCTCTATTTCATCGTTTTCAAGATCAAGGTCAGGAGGTAAGGCGATGCAGAATTCGATCAGGCTCGAACGAGTCAGGAAAAGGTTGACCCAACAGGAACTGGCGGACATCCTATCCGTGAGCAGGCAGACGATCATGGCGATCGAATCGGGCAGGTTCAACCCTTCCGTAAAGCTCGCCTTGAAGATGGCGGCGCTTTTTGAATGTGACGTGAAGGATCTCTTCAGTTTGGAAGACGGCGACTAAAAAACAGCCTCCCTCAAATAATGGGGGAGGCTGAAAGTTTTATAGAGTCTTGGTTAGAACATCTCTTCGGTAGGCTCACGGTAGTCGTCGATGGTCGGGGCCGGGGCCTCGCGCTTGGGACCGAAGGTCCTGCGGGGTCCGCGGTCGCCACCGCGCTCAGGGCGCTCGCCGCGGTCATTGCGCTCGCCGCGCTCCGGACGCTCGGGCCTCTCGCTACGCTCGCCGCGGCCATGGCCGCCACGGTCGCCGTGGCCGTTGCCACGCGGTCCGCGCTCACCGCGCTCGGGGCGCTCGCCGCGGCCGTTGCCGCCGCGAGGTCCGCGCTCGGGACGCTTAGGCTCGACATAGCCCTCCGGCTTCTCGGTGAGAGCCCTCATTGAGAGCCTCATCTTGCCGGTCTTGGCATCGATCTCAAGGAGCTTGACATCGATCTCGTCACCGACCTTGAGGACGTCCTCGACGTTCTCGGTCTTGTTCCAAGCAATCTCGGACACATGGAGAAGGCCTTCCTTACCGGGAAGGATCTCGACGAATGCACCGAACTCGAGGATGCTGACCACACGGCCGTGATAGACCTGACCCGGCTCCGGGACTGCGCAGATACCCTTGATCCACTCGAGGGCTGCATCCATGGCCTGCTTGTCGGTGCCGAAGATGTCGACGATACCCTCGGTCTCACCCTGGGCGCCGCCTTCCTTAGGCTGCTCGTCGATGGTGATGGTGGTACCGGTCTCTTTCTGGATCTTCTGGATGGTCTCGCCACCCTTTCCGATGACTGCACCGATGAATTCGCTGGCGATGCGGATCTGGATGATGCGGGGAACGAACGGCTTGTAGTCCTCACGCGGCTCGCTGATGGTCTTCAGCATCTCGCCCATGATGTGCATACGACCCTGACGGGCCTGCTCAAGAGCCTTCTCGAGCACATCGTATGACAGACCGTCCACCTTGATGTCCATCTGGGTGGCGGTGATACCGTCGGCGGTACCGGTGACCTTGAAGTCCATGTCACCGAGGTGATCCTCGTCACCGAGGATGTCGGTGAGGATGGCGTAGCGGTCGTTGGGACGCTCGGCGTCGGTGATGAGGCCCATGGCCACACCGGCGACCGGCTTCTTGATCTTCACACCTGCGTCCATGAGGGCGAGGCAGCCGCCGCAGACGGAAGCCATGGAAGACGAACCGTTGGACTCGAGGATGTCGCTGACCACGCGGACTGCGTAGGGATTCTCGGGAGCGAGCGGAACGACGGGCTTGAGGGCGCGCATGGCAAGGTTGCCGTGGCCGATCTCACGACGGCCGGGGGCGCGCATGGGCTTGGCTTCGCCGGTGGCGAAAGGAGGGAAGTTGTAGTGCAGGACGAACTGCTGGTCGCCCTGGATGAGGACTTCGTCAACCTCCTTCATGTCCATCTTGGTACCGAGGGTAACGGTAGCAAGGGACTGGGTCTCGCCGCGGGTGAAGATGGCGGAACCGTGTGCGCAGGGGAGGTAATCCACCTCGCACCAGATGGGACGGACCTGGTCGCAGGAGCGGCCGTCCAGGCGGATGCCCTCGTCGAGGATCATGTTGCGCATGGCCTCTTTCTCGACGGCATGGTAATATCTCTCTACGAGCGGGGTCTTCTCCTCGAGCTCCTCCTCCGGGATGGTGGCCAGGAACTCGTCCTTGATGGCGGTGAAACCGTCCTCGCGCTCGTGCTTGGGCTTGGCGGACTTGGCGAGTGCATAGCACTTGTCATAGCAGAAAGCCTCGACGGCCTTCCTGAGGTCCTCATCCTCGACATCGTGAGGATAGTCGCGCTTGGTCTCGTTGCCGAGCTCGGCGATGAGCTCCTTCTGCACACGGCAGTGGCGCTTGATCTCCTCGTGGGCGAACTTGATGGCCTCGAGCATGTCGTGCTCGCTGACCTCGTTCATCTCACCCTCGACCATCATGATGTTCTCCTCGGTGGCGGCGACCATCAGTTCGAGATCGCTGTCGGCCATCTGGGAGAAGCTGGGGTTAATGACGAATTCGCCATTGATGCGGGCCACGCGGACTTCCGAGACAGGGCCGCCGAACGGCAGGTCGGAAGTGGCGAGGGCTGCGGAAGCAGCCAGGCCGGCGAGTGCATCGGGCTGGGTGTCCTTGTCAGCGGAGATAAGGCTGAGGTAGACGAACACCTCGAGGTGGAAATCGTCCGGCCAGAGAGGCCTGATGGGACGGTCGACAAGACGGGCGATGAGGATCTCGTAGTCAGAGGGCTTGCTCTCGCGCTTCATGAAGCCGCCGGGATACCTTCCCGCGGCGAAATACTTCTCACGGTAGTCCACCGTGAGGGGCATGAAATCGGTGCCCTCCTTGACTTCCTTGGCTGCGCAGACGGTGGCGAGGATCATGGTGCCTCCCATCTTCACGACAGCCGAACCGTCCGCCTGCTTGGCGAGTTTTCCGGTCTCGATCTCGATCACGCGGCCGTCCGCGAGCTCGATCTTTTTCGTGATAACATTCATTACTGTTTTCTTTACGTCTTTATTACTGCAGGGAAGCGGACCGTCCGCGTCCCGGATTTTTCAAAAAAAAGGGGAGGACTCCCTATGGAATCCTTCCCCTTGGTTTTCCTATGCCGTTTATCGACGGAGACCGAGCTCCTTGATAATGCTTCTGTATCTCTCGATGTCGATCTTCTGGAGATAGTCCAGGATCTGACGTCTCTTACCGACGAGACGGAGAAGGGCACGACGCGTGACAACGTCCTTCTTGTTCTTCTTCACATGCTCGGTAAGGTGAGCGATACGGTAGGAAAATAAAGCAACCTGACTCTCCGGGGAGCCGGTGTCCTTATTGGACTTCCCGTACTTCGCGAAAATCTCTTGCTTCTTCTCAGGCATCAAATATTCAGCCATTGTGCAAAAAATTTTGGGGTTTGTAAAATTATGTCATTCACTTTCGCTTTTTCGGCAAAAGTGGGGCAAAGGTAGACAAATTTTCCGACATATCAATAGATTGTCAAATAAATATTTATATTTGTAATAGTATATGAAACGGACTGAACGCTGTCTATTGATCCTGCTGATCCTGTCAGTTGCGGGCATGTCTGCGGAGGCGCAGGAGTATGTCGAGGCCGAAACTTTCCAGAAGGCGGCTTCCGACAACTCCGTGCTGTTCCGGAGCCGTCAGGCGTTGCGATACAATATGATGTACGACGGCACCTATTACTGGTATTCTCCTGATTTTGAAGAGGGAGGAGTGATGTACGACGGCAGGTGGTACGACGGGGTCACTCTCAATATCGACGCTTACGCCGGGCAGGTCGTCGTCATCCCTTCCCCGGGACGCCCGGCGGTCCAGCTTGACCGCGACCACGTGGACTTCTTCACAATGAGTGAGACGCGTTTCGTCAATCTCCGCAAGAAAGGTTATGACGTTCCCGCAGGCTTTTATGAAGTGGCTTACGAAGGCCCCTTCACCCTGTACCGTGTGGTGAACAAGAAGATCTCGAGCGATTATTCCGGAGCGGGGATGACCGCCGGATACGCCATCGATTCATTTGAGACGTCCGAACGTTACTATATAGAAAGGGACGGACGCGTCGCGCCTGTCCGCAAGGGAAGGGCGCGCCGCTTCCTCGCCAATCCTTCATCGGGACGCGATCCCGGCACTTCCGCCCTTTCCTCCAAGAAGGCCTTGGCGCTGAGCGCCGCCGTGCCGTATGCCGGTCCGGAACTCCGGATCCCGGCATCCGACGTCCCGGCGGCTCCGCTGCCCGATCCCGCTGCCGGGGATTTCAAGATCGGTGACAAGACCATCTACGCATCGCTTCCTCCCGGCTTTTTCTCCAGCGGGGATGACAAGGCCGTGGACGACGAGCTTCTCCGGCTCATCAATGCCGGAAATGAAATGGTCACATTCGCCAACAAGGTCTACCAGATAGGCAAGCCCGAGGATGCCAGGGGAGACCACGCCTTCGTCAACGGGACCGTCCGTGACATACTTTCCGGAGAGCCACTGACCGGTGTCGCCGTCTTCGATGACAAGTCGGGAACCTATGCCATGACCGACAATGACGGCGGATTCCGTATCAGGCTTCCGCTCGGGGACAATGTCCTGGGATTCAGCGGTTATTCCCTCGAGGACCTGCGCCTCAACATCCATGTCGACAGCGACGGCGGCCTCGATGTCGTGATGAAGGAGAAGATCACCTCCCTGAAGGGTGCCGTGGTATCCGCCGAGAGCATGGTCAATCACCGCGACGCCCGCATGGGCATCGAGCGTGTCCGCATCAATACCATCAACAAGATCCCTTCCGCATTCGGCGAGTCGGACGTCCTCAAGGCCGTCCTGACCCTTCCCGGCGTCAAGAGTGTGGGTGAGGCATCCAGCGGTTTCAATGTGCGCGGTGGCTCATCCGACCAGAACCTCGTTCTGTTCAACGACGGAACCATCTACAACCCGAGCCACTTCTTCGGCGTGTTCTCGGCCTTCAATACCGATGTCATAAATGACATAGAGCTCTACAAGAGCTCCATACCGGCCGAGTTCGGCGGCCGCATCTCGTCCGTCCTGGACGTCCGCGGCCGCGAGGGCAACGCCAAGAAGGTGCAGGGCTCGCTCGGCCTCGGCCTCCTGACCAGCCGCTTCCATCTGGAAGGTCCCATAGTCGAGGACCGTACGACCTTCATCATCGGAGGACGTACCACCTATTCCAACTGGATCTTCAACCTTATACCCGAGAACAGCGCCTACTCGGGAGGCAAGGCTTCTTTCAGCGACCTCAACGCCTCGGTAACGCATAAGGTGAATGCACGCAACACCCTGCAGGCCTATGCATACTGGTCAAATGACGGATTCTCCTTCGATGGGGACACCACCTTCCGCTACTCCAATCTCAATGCATCCTTGAAGTGGCGGCATACGATGTCCGAGAGGACCGGATTGACCCTCGTCACGGGATATGACAGGTATGCGAATGTCGTCGACGACAATTTCAATGAGGTTTCCTCTTACAGCCTCGCCACGGGAGTGGACCAGGCTTTCCTGAAAGGCGGCTTCAAGACCGTCCTTGACGACAGGCATACGCTTTCATACGGCGTAAATGCTATCTATTATGATTTGAATCCCGGTCATATCGGCCCGTTGAGCGGTTCTTCACTGGTGGAGGAACGGGCCTTGCCGAAAGACCGGGCCGTCGAATCGGCCTTGTATATCAGCGACGGCTGGAAGCCGGGTGAGAAACTGTCTATGGACTTCGGCCTCCGCGTGTCGGCGTTCAACGCCCTTGCGCCTTCCAAGTTCTATTGGGCTCCCGAGTTGCGTGCATCGGTCAAGTATTCTTTCCGGGACAATGTCTCGGTCAAGGCTGGATTCAACTCCATGACCCAGTACATTCATTTGATCTCCAATACATCCTCTGTCTCCCCGATGGATGCCTGGCACCTTGCCGGCGCCTCCCTGCGCCCCCAGCAGGGCTGGCAGGCCGCCGGCGGCTTGTATTGGACCGTCAGGGACAATACCATCGACCTGTCGATAGAGACTTACTACAAGCGCATATCCCGCAGCCTCGACTACAAGTCAGGAGCCGTACTGATTATGAACGAGAACCTCGCCGACGACCTTGTCGAGACATATGGCAAGGCATACGGGGTGGAGCTTATGGCCAAGAAAGCTCTCGGCAAGCTCAACGGCTGGGTCTCATATACCTATTCCCGATCCCTGCTGAAGGAAATGCAGGACCGCGGTGTGGAGACTATCAACGGGGGAGCGTGGTATCGTGCTCCGCACGACAAGCCTCACGACTTCAAGCTGGTGGGCAACTACAAGTTCACCCATCGGTACAGCCTGTCTGTCAATGTGGACTATTCCACCGGCCGGCCGGTCACCATTCCGGTAGCCGTGTACAACTACGGCGGCGGCATGCGCCTGGCGTATTCGACCAGGAACGGCTACAGGATTCCCGATTACTTCCGCATGGACATGGCGCTCAACATAGATCCCGGCCATTATCTCCGCAAGCTCACGCATATGTCCTTCACCCTTGGCGTATATAACGTCACGGGGCGCAAGAACCCTTATTCCGTGTATTACAATACACAGGGAGGAGCGTCGGTCAAGGGATATATGGTCTCGGTCTTCGCCACGCCCATCCCTTATCTCACCCTCAACCTGAAATTCGGATGATGAAGAGAGACTACATAGGTCTGATAGTTACCGCAGCGCTCTTTGCACTGACGGCGGTTTCCTGCATCTACCCGTTCACCCCCGAACCCCAAGACGGATCGGGTGCGTTCGTCATCGAGGGTGATATCCTTCTCGGTGATTATACTGACGTCAAGCTTTCCTTTACGGCTCCCGTGGACGCTCCGGACGCGGCATCCGACCCCCCCTCCTGCGATGTCTGGGTGGAGGACGATTCCGGGAAGGAGTATAAGGGCGTCGGTCTCGAGACTAAGGGTGAATACCGTGTCGATACGCGGAACGCGTCTCCTGACAAGCGCTACCGCCTGCATATAGTCCGCAACGACGACAAACGCGAGTATGTTTCGGGTTGGGGTGAAGCTCCGACCGTACCGGAGATTGACTCGCTCTCTTATAACCTTGATTTCGACCGTTCCCGCCTCAATGTCGCCCTCAGCATGCATTCGCGCGGCGGAAGCTTCTTCAAGTGGAGATATGTGGAGGACTGGGAGCATCATGCAGACTATAGCGCATCGATAAAATATATCCCTCCGCAGAGCGGGAGGTGGGGACCGAGCGGTGACGGTCAGATCGTGGATATGATCTGGCCGGAGAGTACTTACTATTGCTATGGCCATGACGTCTCGTCGGAGATCATGATCTTCTCCACCGAGAGCCAGACCGACGACCGTTTCGTAGACCTGGAGTTCCGCCCCATTCCCAGGAATGACATCAGGATATCGCATATCTATCACATCGACGTTTATCTCGAACCACTCACGGAAGATGCTTACCGGTATTGGGAGAGCGTCAAGGCCAACTCCGAGTACAATGGCAACCTCTTCGCTCCCAACCCCAGCGAGCTGGTAGGCAACATCCGCTGCGTTCAGGATCCCGATGAGATGGTCATGGGGTACATCAGCGTGGCGAGCCTGGCGCACAAGGCCCTTTATATCCGTAATTCGGAGTCCAGGTTCTATAAGGACAGTGTCCCTTACGAGGAGCCTCTCTTGGTTAACAGGGGTGAATGGTTGCAGACTTACAACGACGGTTATCTGCCCTTTTCATATTATATGATGCCTGGAGACGTGTCCCAGACATACTGGGCAAGGGCACGGTGCGTCGACTGCCGTAAAAAGGGGAAGAGTACATATACGCGACCGGACAATTGGCTTAAATGACAGGGCAGACAATGAAAAGGATAGCAGCGGCAATACTTATTCTGGTCTCGGCGGCGCTTGCCTGCGCCGCCCAGGGCCATCTCAGCGAGAGGGTGTACGTCTCTACGGACCGGGATGTCTACGTGTCCGGGGACGAACTCTTCCTTTCGGCATTCTGCCTTGACATGGCGACGGGCCGCCTGTCCGGATTCAGCAAGACCGCCTATATCGAGATCGCTTCCCCGTCCGGACCTGTCCAGACCGCGAAACTAGCCCTGGTGGACGGCAGGGGCGGAGGTGTGATCCATCTGCTGAATACGATCCCGACGGGCAATTACCGTCTGGTGGCATACACCGCCCAGTGTTTCAACGAGGACGGATATGATTTCGGCGAGAATGCCAGGACACTGTCCATCATCAACCCTTTCACGACTGACCGCTCGGAGTCGGGCGTTGAAATATTATCCGACGAAGAATATGCGGAGCTTAAGGCTCCGGAGAGGCCGTCGGCCGGCTCGCTGCGCGTGAGCGCCTCCGGTGGCCGGCTGACCGTGACCAACACATCTTCAGTCCCGGTCAGCACGAGCGTATCCGTTTTCCATGACGACGGCATTGTGTCCCCTTCGGGGGCCACTCCTGCCACTTTCCTTGCCGGAGCAACGCGCGGGAACTCTTTCACTGACAGGCGGGTGACGGATTACGAAGGCGAGGTCATACGCGTCCGCGTGCAGGACGCCACGGATGAAGAGTTGGCGCTTCTCAAGGGATCCACCGTGTTTTTCTCGGTCCCCGGCAGGTCCTCGGATTTCTATGCGGCTCCGGTCGGCGAAGACGGGACAGCCAGTTTCTATACAAGGAATGTCTATGGTGACACGGATGCGGTGCTGGAGCTCGGTGACGGATACGGCTCGAGTCATCTGGAGATCATCCCTCCTTTCGCCGGTGTCCATGCTTCCGGCCTTGAGAAACTTCCCTTGAGCGAGGGACTCAGGGACCGCATCCTGTCGAGAAGCCTTTCCATGCAGATACGCCAGGCATCCCGGTCTGATACCCTGTATGCGCGTATCGATACGCCGCGTGACCTGCTGTTCGATGCCGATACGGTAGAATACAAGCTCGATGATTATACAAGGTTCCCGTTGATGGAAGAGCTTTTCATCGAGTTCATATCCGAGATCAGGACCAGACGCATCAACAGGTTGAGGAATGTCACCGTGAATGTAAATGACACCTTTAAGCCGGCTTCGGACGCCCAGTTCCCGTCTTTGGTCCTCCTTGACGGAGTCCCTTTGCCGGAGCATGAGCACATATACGAATACGACCCCCTGCTTGTCGAGAGGGTCGTGATATATCCCCATTCGGCCAACATAGGCTTCCGCACCTATTCGGGAATAGTCAATTTCGTGACATACAAGCACAATCTTCCCTCATACAGCTTCGGGAACAATACCCGCGTCGTGGATTTCCAAGGGGAGAGTTATCCGGTGGTGTCTTATATGCCCGATACCGTGTCGGGTGTGGCGGACCTGCGCCAGACCGTGTTCTGGCATCCTCTTGTCGAGCTTGCTCCGGGTGAAAGCCGTGTAATCGAATACTGCCTGCCGTCCTACGAAGGACGTTTCAGGGCAGTGGTGGAAGGCTTTGACGCCGACGGCAATCCGCAGTATGTCAGTACCGGTCTGCCTTAGGCAGGATCAATAGTGCTCCAGATTGTACTTCGTGAGGATGTCCATGTGCATGTAGTTGTCGCGCATGGGGATGCTCTTGTGCATAAGGATGTAGTCCGACAGAGCGTGTACGGCCTTGAAAGTCTGGTCTTCGACGTGCTCGGCTATGAGTATGGATACAATGTCGGAGCGTACTGCTTCGAGGTTCTTCTCCATATTGTCGAAACCGATCACCCTGCGTCCCTTGACGGGATGCGCCTTGAGCCAGTCGGCAATGAGGTGGATACGTGAGTTGAACATGACCACCATCTTCATGTCCGGATGGTCTGCAGCGAAGGCGTCCAGGGTATCCGGGATGCTTTCCGGCTTGTTGGGGTCGATGAAAACCTGATGTATCCTGCACTCGGGGAAATGTTCGTCCATGAAATCGTTGAAACCGGAACGGCGCTCCATGGTGGGGTCGGAACGCCTTGATTTGTCACGCGTGATGCGGACGACCGTCACGTCCCTTACCTCCTCCGGATCAAGCCTTTCCGTGAGCATGCGGGCGCAAAGGCGGCCGCTCTTGTACTTGGGCATGCCATAATAGGCGAAATACCCCGGATCCTCGAGCTTGGTGTCTACATATACGTAGGGTATGCAAAGCTCCCTAAGCCTTCCCGCGAGTTCAAGGGTCTCGTTCTTGAATAGCGGCTGAAGGATCACTCCGGACGGCTCCGAGGCCAGCATTTCTGCAACCGCAGCGTGGAACGAATCGGGATCGTACTGGTCAAAGAGGAACACCCTGGTGACAACGTTGAGGGTGGATATGGACTCACCTCCGCGCAGGAATCCCGCATGCATCTTCTCCCAGAACTCTCCTTTGGAGAAATTGGGCAGCAGACATGCGATCATGTGCGCCTTCCTGGTGGCGAGCACGGAAGCATAGAGATTGGGCCTGTACTGAAGCTCCTCTATCGCTTTCCTGACCTTCTCAGCGCTTTTCCTGGACACTTCGCCCCTGTTGTGTACCACACGGTCCACCGTGCCCTTGGATACCCCGGCCTTCCTGGCCACGTCGATGATGGTTACTTTCCCATTCTTGTCCATAGCTGTCAGAATAATCTGAAACAAATATAATGCTTTTTCGCAAACTTTCCGTGAACGAGCACGGAAATTGCGAAAAAATAATTACATTTGTCATTGTAAAAAAAATAGACGTATATGCCCAAGGTAATCACTTTCGGTGAGATCATGCTCAGGCTCTCCACTCCGGGGTACCTGCGGTTCTCCCAGGCCAGGCAGTTCGATGCCACTTTCGGAGGCGGAGAGGCGAATGTCGCCGTCTCTCTGGCCAATTACGGCGTGGATGTCGGATTCGTCACCCGCTTTCCCGACAATGACATTGCACGGAGCTGCATCCGTGATCTCCGCTCGTACGGAGTGGATACAGGAGACTGTATCACAGGCGGTGACCGCCTGGGGATATACTTCCTCGAGACCGGCGCCGTGGCGAGGCCGAGCAAGGTCGTTTACGACCGTGCGGGGTCGTCCATCGCCACCATCGAGCCGGGCATGATAGACTGGGACAAGGTCCTGGAAGGAGCGGAGTGGTTCCACTGGACCGGCATCACGCCGGCTCTCAGCCAGGGTGCAGCGGACGTCTGCCTCGAGGCCGTCCGCGCCGCCAACCGCCTCGGCCTGACCGTAAGCTGCGACCTCAATTACCGCAAGAACCTCTGGAAGTACGGCAAGAAAGCCTCTGAGGTGATGCCAGCCCTCGTGGAAGGCTGCGACATCATCCTCGGCAACGAGGAGGATGCCGACAAGGTGTTCGGCATCAAGCCCGAAGGCTTCGACGTCACCGCGACGGCCGGCGCCATCGACCAGGGCCGCTTCCGCAGCGTGGCCGAGCAGCTTATGGCACGCTTCCCGCGCGCCAGGAAGGTCATCATCACGCTCCGCGGTTCCATCAACGCCAACCACAACACCTGGGGAGGCGTGCTGTTTGACGGCAGCACCCTGTACGAGTCCCCGCGCTACGACATCACCCACATCGTGGACCGCGTCGGAGGCGGTGACTCCTTCATGGGCGGACTTATCTACGGCCTGCTGACGTTCAAGGATGACGACCAGCGCGCCCTTGACTTCGCCGTTGCGGCTTCGTGCCTCAAGCATACGATTTTCGGTGACTTCAACCAGGTCACCGTCGCCGAAGTGGAGAACCTCATGAAGGGGGACGGCTCCGGCAGGGTATCAAGATAACCTTAACACAACACTTCATATAATGGAACTCAATCTCAGGCAGGGGTGCAAGTACGCCCTTCTCGTCCCGACCAGCATGGGACTCCGCGTCACCCCCGAAAACGGACAGCCGGTACAGTGCAGCGACGTTCTTCATCTCTACGCCACCAGCGCCGAGACCAATGTTGCAAGCATCTCGTCGTACCTCGGCCTTCCAGTCAAGGTCCTTACGACCTTCGTCAAGGACAGTCCGTTCGCAGCGTTCATCAAGTCAAACCTCCGTTCCCGCGGCATGGACTTCGAAGGCCCGGAAGTGCCGCAGGGAGGCCCCTGGGGGTACCGCCATCAGATCAACATCGCCGACAGCGGGTTCGGTGTGCGCGGACCGCGCGTCTGGAACGACCGTGCCGGCGAGGTCGGCCGTACGCTGAACGTCAAGGATTTCGACCTCGACCGCATCTTCGGCGTGGAGGGTGTGCAGATCGTGCATTTGTCCGGCCTTATCGCGGCACTGAGCCCCGAGACGGGGCGTTTCTGCCTTGAGATCGCCCGGGCTGCCAAGCGCTACGGCACGCGCATCAGCTTCGACCTGAACTACCGCGCGTCCTTCTGGGCAGGCAGGGAGCAGGAGCTGCATGACATCTTCTCCGAGATCTGCTCGGTCGCCGACATCCTTATCGGCAACGAGGAGGATTTCCAGCTTTGCCTGGACATCGAAGGCCCTGAGGCCGGTGGCAAGGATGTAGCGGCCAAGATCGGCGGATTCAAGGAAATGATAGGCCGTGTGCGTGCACAGTACCCTGAAGCCCAGGTGTTCGCCACCACTTTGAGGCAGGTCAACAACACCAATAGCCACAACTGGGGAGCCATAATGCTTGCCGGTGACGAGTGGCACGTGGTCGAGCCCCGCGAGATCCACGTCCTGGACCGCATCGGCGGCGGTGACGGTTTCGTCGGAGGCCTCTTGTACGGCATCCTCCGCGGCTGGGAGAGCGAGAAATGGGTACAGTTCGGCTGGGCCACAGGAGCCCTTGCCACGACTTTCATGACGGACTATGTACAGCCCGCCGACGAAGAGCAGGTCTGGAGCGCCTGGAAAGGCAATGCACGTGTAAAGAGATAGGACATGCTTTACTACGCGAGAGGATCCAGGCAGGACAGCATCACGCCGGAGGAGGCCAGGGAGGCCCTCTCCGGCGTGTTCCGCACCTTGGGACCAAGGAAGCGCGTACTGGCCATACCTCCGGATTTCACCAGGTTCAACTCGTATGCCGGTCCCCTTACGGAGATGGTATTCGATTGGTACGGAGACGCGCTGACGGATGTCATGCCGGCACTTGGGACACATTCTCCCATGACCGACGCGCAGATTTCGGCGATGTTCGGCCGCGTGCCTAAGGACAGGTTCCGCGTCCACGACTGGCGTCACGACGTGGTGACAGTGGGCGAGGTCCCGGCGGAATATGTCCGCGAGGTCTCCGAAGGACGTGTGGACTATTCCTGGCC
>Ga0310695_10010824_pt1 | contig 13232 bp, 5 predicted proteins | sample RumenRJG_04DNA_FD_203882 | JGI IMG/M metagenome (GOLD analysis project Ga0310695, IMG submission 203882) | Bovine rumen microbial communities from Lethbridge, Alberta, Canada - RJG_04 (v2) (version 2) | ecosystem: Host-associated > Mammals > Digestive system > Stomach > Rumen | place: Canada...
TTTCTTTTAATTTATTTTCAATTTCCTCTTCATTTTTATCATTATTCTTTAATATATAATTAACTAAAGCAATTGTTTTAATTGAAGGATGATGATTTGTCATTTTTTTATTAAGTGAATTAATAATACCAAATAAATAACATGCTGCTAAAGATAAATGTATATTTTTATTTAATTTTAAATATTCAATTGTTTTATCAATTCCATTTATTTTTGATAATTTATTTATTTTATCTTTAAAATTATCATTAACTTCATTTATTATATTTTCAGTTGTTTTTAAATCTTCAAATAATTTATCTGTATTAATAATAATATTTTTTTTTTCTTCTTCTTTTTTTTTTCCTTTTATTTTTATTTTATTTTCTTCTTCATCATCATTATCAATTTCATTTAATATTTTTGATTTTTTAATTTTTTCCAATTTCATTTTTTGAATTCTAATTGCTTCTTTTTCTTCTTCAATATAATCTGAATCATCATCATCTCTATGATTCATAGAATAATATTGTTGTTTTTTATTTCCCCATTCATTTTCTCTTTCCTCATCAGACATTTAAACTTCTGAATGATAAAAATAAAATAACAATAATAATTATTTAAAAACAAAAAAAAAAAAAATAAAAAAAATAAATAAAAAAAAATTTAAAATTCAAAAAAAAATCCAATTAAAAAAAAATAAAAAAAAAAAATAAAAAATGTCTTCACCCCAAGAACAAAACCTAACATCAATCTTAGCAATATCAATTCCATCATTCAGTGAAAAATATGTAGATGGAAAATCAGTAACATTTTACCAAATCCAACTAATATCAAACATATCAAAAAATTCATGGACATTAGAAAAAAGATATACAGATTTCAAAAATTTACACACATCCCTAAAAGCATTAATTCCAAATATTCCATCAATTCCAGCATCAACATTTTTTAGAGTATCATCATTAGATGCATTAACAAAAAGAAGAATTGAATTAGAAAAATTTATGAAAGAATGTGTTGAAAGAAGAGAAATTTTAATGAATCAATTAACAAAAGATTTTTTAGAAATAGAAAAAAATGCTCCTGAATTAATTGGTAATGAAGTTACTAAACAATTTGAATATACAAGATGTCCTTTAGGTGTACGTGGTTTTATCTTACTTCCACATAGGGAAATTTATCTTTTATGTTGTAGTGATATGAATATAATGTCAAGAGCTGATTCCTATATTTCTAATATTACTTTACCTTGGGATAAAGGTGGTGATACTAAAGTTCCTTTAGGTGCTGCTTTTGTTTATCAATGTAAACCTGATCCTAAGAAGAAAGGTGATTATATTATTCATAAAATTTGGGTTAAATCTTATCCTATTCAAACTGGTGTTATTTCATGGGATGATACTGAAGAAATTTATTCTGTTGGTAATGATGATGGAACTATTTATTTATATAAACATAAGGAAGGAAGTAAATATACTGATTTTGATACTATTGGACAATTAAATTATCATAAAAATCGTATTATGGGTTTAGCATATGATTCAAAGACTAAATGTTTATATTCATGTTCAACAGATAGAACATTTTATGTATGTGATTTAAATGCAGGTCATAATTCATATATTTTAGTAGCAGCATCAGATGCAGGATATACAAATTTAGAATATGACCCAAAAAATAATAGAATATTCCTAACTGATGAAATAGGAATTCTATCATGTTTCATAACAACATCACATCCACCAATGCAAGTATTAAATTTATACACATCATCAAATAGTTCAATCCGTGCATTCCATGTAGATTACATTAACAAATATATTTTTACTGGAAGTGTAAATGGTATTATTTGTATAATGAATTTAGGTGATGTTGGTAAAGAAAAATTTATATCTGAAATATCATCATTTCGTATAACAAATATGAAAATTAGAGTATGTAAATATAATAAAAATGGTCATGTATTAATGACTGGAGATGAAGTTGGTAGAGTTACTATTTGGTCTCTTAAAACTGGACAACCTATTTATATGTGGGAAGCACATCCTAAAAATGCTATTACTACTATGCATTTTGAACAAAATGAAAATTTACTTTGGACTGGTGGGAAAGATAAATGTATTAGAGTATGGAAACTTCCTGATAAATTTGAAAGTGCTGAAGTTAGTAATTTCCAAAGTGAAGGAATTCAACAAATTACTCAAGGATTAGCTATTATGAAAATTGAAAAAGCTACTAGGAAAGAAGGGGAAGATTTTGATTCCAGTGATGATGATTTGAATGGATGGGATTTTAGAGATTATTAAAAATTTTTTTTTTTATTTTTTTTTTGGGATATTTTAGGATTTTTTGGGGTTTTTAAATTAGAGAATTTTTATTAATATTTAAAGTTAAAATCAAAAATTGATTTTAATTTATTATTTATTATACTTTTATATTAAATTAAATAAAAATTTATAAAATTTAATTATGGGTTGTAGTTGTATACCTTCTAGTTTTCATGAAAATGAGAAAGAAAAAGAAATAAATGGAGATGAACCAAAAACAATGTTAAATATGGATCCAATTGAAGATGATAATTTACTGACAGCTCACACAAATCAAAATAAAGAACATATAAAAGAAGAATCAGAATCATTCCAAATTGAGTTCCCAAATAATTATATAGAAATCTCAAATGAAGATTTTGAATCATCATTACCATTTAGATTCCAAAAATATATTAAAGAAAATAATACAGAAATAAAAAATTTATATAAAGGAGATTTAAAAAAATTAAAATTTAATCCAAAACCAATAAAATTAAGTAACCAAAATATATATTACGGATATTGGAATAATAAAAGTCAAATGGAAGGTCCAGGTTTATTATATTTAAAAGATCAAAAAGTATTATGTGATGGATTATGGAAAAATGGTATTTTATACTATGGAAAAATATTCCTTTCAAATCGAACTTATACAGGAGAAATAAAAGATAATGAATATAACGGAAAGGGAAAAATGGAATATTTAAATGGTGAAATTTATGAAGGAAATTGGTTAAAAAAGAAAAAAAATGGATATGGAATATTAATATATAATGATAAATGTAAATATATAGGAAATTTTAAAAATGATAAATTTGAAGGAGAAGGAGAATTTTTTTGGAATAATGGATATTATTATAAAGGTAATTTTAAAAATGGATTATTTGAAGGAGAAGGTTTATTAAAATCACCAAATGGTAGTTTTTATAAAGGAAATTTTGAAAAAGGTTTATATCATGGAAATGGAATGTTTATATGGGGAAATAATAATAAAAATTCAAAAGGAAATTCATTTACTTTTCCTGAAAAATATAGAGGAGAATTTGCATTTGGGAAAAAAGAAGGAAAAGGAATTTATCAATTTGAAAATGGTGATTTATTCAATGGAAATTTTTTTGATAATTTACCTCAAGGAAAAGGAGAATATAAAACTCAAGATAAGAGTTTTAAAGGAATTTGGAAATGTGGAGAATTACTTGAAAAACCTGATAGTGATGATATTGATATTCCTGATTTGGATTTTAAAATGAGAGATTTTGATATTGATTTAAAATTGGAACATTTAAATAATGAAATTAATTTATCTTCAAATATTTTTGGATTAGGTGGAACTATGAAACCTAAAGATAATTTAGTTTCTGCTTTAATTTAGTTTTTTTTTTTTTTTAGTTTATTGGTTTATTTTTTATTTTTTTTTATATTAATTTTTTTTATATTTATAACAAATTTTTTTTTAGAGATAATTATTAAATCCAAATATTGTTATTGCAACATAAATCTCTTTTTTATTATATTCAAAATCAAAATTTTTTGTAAATATTCCATCTGTTTTTATATTACCAAATAATGCAGGAGAACAATGATGAATAAAATCTTTTTCTTTTGGATTTATAATAACAATTGTAAAAAAATTAAATGAAAATGTTTTATTAATTAATTCAAAATATGTTTTATCTTCTTTATCATCTTCTTCATTATTTTGTTTTTCCCCTTTTTTACATAAATTAATTAATTCTTCATTTATATAATTTTTAATAACATTGGGTATATTATTTTCTTCTTTAAAATTATTATTTTGAAATTCTTGTTTCTTTAACTCATTTTCAATAAAATTTAATTTTTCATTTAATTCTGGTATAAGATAACTAAAAAAATTAATTGTATTTTCAATCTTTTTATTTTTTTCATCTTTTATTGTATTTTCTTGTTTTATATTATTATCATTTTTTTCATTTTCCATTTTTTAATTTAATAAAAAAAAAAGTTAATTAAATTATTTTAATAATAAATTATATTAAATTTTAAATTATGAAATTGTGCTTCTACTAAGAATATTTCCATTAATTCTATTTCCAATAACTGTATTTGATCTAGGAGTATAATCATCACTTTTTCCTTTTATTATTAAAACATTATTTCCATTTGAATTAATTGCATATAAATTTTTCATATCTTCACTTAAACAAATAGTTTGAATAGTTTCTTTTTCACTAAAACAATAATCATTCAAACTAATTTGAACTTGCATAAAAAAAGAAGGGATATTTCTTATATTAATTTCATTTTCATTTTCATTAATATAAACAAAATATTCATTTGAAGATAAATCCTTCATTATTAAAGGACATTTAATATTAGATGAAGTATTTTGTTTTTTTAAAAAATGTCCATTAATTGAATAAGAATATAATTCAGTATCATCAATTAAAGAATTTACAATTATAATACAATTAATTGGACTACTACTTAAAAATACATTTGTACAATTATTAATATCAATTTTTATACTTCTTGTTAATTTACATTCTGGTAAAGTATAAATATTTATAATTCCATTAATTGATGCAGAAGTAAATAAATTTAAATTATCATTTGAATTTATTTGAACAATTTCATTTGAATGTGATTTAATTATATTAATTAATTTAAATTCTTTATAAAAACTAATTGAATAAATTGCTATATTTCCTATTAAATTACCAATTAAACAATATTCTTCATTTTGATTTATTTCTATTGAAGTTATTGGAATTTCATCATTAAATGGTGATAATGAATAATTTTGTAATTTAGGTTCATATGTTATTATCATTATTTTTCCATCATAAAATCCTCCTATTATTATTGATTTTCCTTTATTAAAAATTGAAATATGATTATTTCTGTTATTTTCATATGAATAAAAATCATTTATTTTATTAAATATTTTTATTTCTGATGTTTTATAAAATTTATTATCATTGAAAAATGATTTATCAATAAAAGAATAATTTATTTTTTTAATCAAATATTGGAAATTATTTGTTAAAATAGAAATATTATTTTGTTCAAAAACTTTAGTTTTAATAATAAAAGAATCACCAAGATTTAATTCTTGTTTATTTTTACTTTTATAAATTGTACAATTAGAATCTTCATCAGTAATTTCTTTTCCTTTTAAAACAGCATCTTTTTTAAATCTCTGTGGAAATTCTTTAATATAAATTTGTTCTGGTGTTAAACCAAATTCTGCTAATCTTAAAATAAAACTTTTATCTAAATAATTATTTAAATTAATTTTATCTTCATAAGAAGCTTCAGTAAAAATATTATATGAATTTTCAGCTTCTTTTCCTCTATTTTTATAACCAAAAATTAAATCAATCCAATTTTTAATATTTAATGAAATTTTTTCACTTTCTAAAATACTTCTCATTAAAATAACAAATTCAAAAGGATCATTTTCACATGGTGTAAAAATATCATTAACTAAATCTCCATTTTCTAATTTTCCCATATTTAAATTATTAAAATTGATAAAAATTTCAGGTAAATAATAAAATTCTGGTATTAATTCTCTTAAATCAGTATTTAAAGAAGTAGAAGAATCAAAAGTTTTTTGAACAGAATAAACTAATCTATCAGGTTCATCAAATTTATCATTTTTCCCATTTAATTCAATTAAAATATGTGAAAAAGGAAATAATCTCATTAAATAATTACAAACATAATTAGGACAAGAATAATGACTTCCATAAACATAAGGTTTCATAATTTCTTCATTTTCATTTGCTTCTTCTTGTTCACTTTTCATTGTATTATAATGTTCAATAAAATTTTCTTTTCTAATAATACTTAAATCAGATATTTCTAACATTCCCATTGGTAAAGATAAATCTCTATATAAATAATCTCTACCTTCATTATTATCTTTTTGTAATGGATCTGTAAAATTTGATAGTATCCAAGGGAAAATTGGATATTGTGATATATCATTTAATGAACGATTACTTAATATATTTAACCACATTAATAAATCAAAATTTGATATTTCCCAATTTAACCATTCTTTTATTTTTTGAGATAGTTTTAATTTTTTTTTTACATTTTCTGGTTTTATTATTTCATTATTTATATATCCTATTATATTATCAAAGGAATCTTTTTCTTTCATATCATTTATTATTTTACAATTATCTGATATTGATTCTAATAATTCGTTTAAGAAATTTTCTCTATCTATTTCTTTTTTGAAATTAAAATAGTAACTTTTATTATTTGATGTGAAAATTTCTAAAGCTGAATTTTTATAAAAATATCTTCTTCTAAAAATATATTTTATTTTTGAAAAGGGAAAATTTATATGTGATAAATCTTTATCTTTTTTATGATATGGGAAATATGAACCATAACAAGCTTTTCTGACTGGATCATAATCAATATTATTTTTAATTGAAAATAAATAATCACTTTCTTTATTTTCAAATTTTTGATTTGAAAAAACTTTAAATTGAAAATCATTTTTACTTTCAATTGATATAACTCCTTTAATATGATGTGATGTTTTTACTATACAACATAAATAATAATTTTTATTTTTTTCTTTTTTATTATTTGATATATTCTTATTTGAAGGACGATAGTCATCATTATCTTTTCCTAAATCTAAAGTTTTTGCTATTAAAAGATAATATTTTGCAAGATCAACATTTGAATTTTTATATATATGTCTTAAGTAATTATCACAAGGAGAAATTTCTTTTTCTTTTAATTCTGTATTATTATTATTATTATTATTATTATTATTATTATTATTATTATTATTATTATTATTATTATTATTATTATTATTATTATTATTATTATTATTATTTTCATGTATTTTTAATATTTCATCAATATCTAAATTTATTTTATTTTTTTTATTTTTAATTGCATCATCAGTAAACATTAAATTAATATCATAATGAGTAAAATTTGGTATATAATAATCTAAATCTAATATTGGCATTAATATTGGTTTCATAAAATTTTTAGTATAATGATTTATTATTTTTAATTTTAAATGATTTATATTTTTATAAAATAATTCTTTATCACTCCATAATCCATTCCAAGAAAACATTTTTTTTTTTAATTTTTGATATTTTGTCTTTTTTTCTTTTTGACTTTCATATGAACTATTTGAATATTTTTCTAATTCTGACACATAATCAGGAATAATATTACAAATAACTTTTTCAATATCAATAATATTTTTATTAAACAATTTATTTTTTAATTCAATTCTAGTAACACTTGTATTATATAAATAAGATAAATAAAAATAATTTGTTTGTAAAGAATTGTTTAATTCATTATTACAAATAAAACTATTTTGTAAATCTGGTTTTTCTAAAAAAAAAGTTATTGTACTAAAATGTGAAGGAGATAATTGTCTAATTTTATCATAATCTAAAATAGGTTTATTTTCTTTATCAACAATAAAATTATTAAATAATCTAAAAACAGCACATAAAGATAAATTATTTCTAGTTGTTTTTTTTAAAAATTGTTTTAATAAATTTGGTTTTTCCATATATTGATATTGATGTCTTACAATAATTAAACATAAAGCCATTAAATGAGTTAAACATTTTTTAGTTTCTTCTTTTTTTACTTTTGTAATTTTACTTATTTTTTCTATGAAACAAATTCCAATTGTAATTGCTTGAATACATTTATCCATTATATCATTATATATATCTTCTTGTTTTTTAATATATGCATTTGATGATGCTATTATTATAAATTTTATAAATCTTTTATATTCTTTCACATATTTTAAATATTCATCTTCCGGACCTTCTGTTAATAATATTATTATTGTCATCAATTGAATTGGTATTATTGATAATAATGGAATCATTTTTAAATGATTTTCATCAACTTTTATATTGTAACATAAAAAATTTAAATCTTGAATATAAAAATTTTTTTTTTCTTTATTTAATATTATTGTACTTAAAATTTTTTCATATTTTGTATAATAATCTTCATTTGAATATTGTAATAATGATGGATTTACTTTATACATATTTTCTTTTGAAAAAATATAATTAAATATTTTATATGATGATTGAAAAAAAATAAAATCTTTCCATAAATTTTCAATATTTTTTGATATAAGTTTTCCATTTAATGACATTCCAGAACAAAAAAGTGTAGGTAAAAAAATTTCATTATTTTCATACAAATATAAATCTTTATTTTTTTCAATATCATCTTTTTCATTTTTATAAATATATGAAAATTGAAATATTAAAGTAGTTATATATAAATAATTTTTTAAAAAAAAATTATTATCTATGTTAATTTCAATTGATTTATTTTGATATTGAAAAATTTTTGCATCATCAATACTATTTAATCTTTTATAAATATCATAAAGAATCAATCTAATGAATTTAAACACTTCTTCATCTTTATATGAATTCTTTTTATTTGAACCCCAAATTAAAATAGTTTCTAATTTAATTACTAGATTTTCTTCATTTGTAGCTTTAATTAATGAATTTATAAATATTTTAATATATAGATTTTCTGTTTCTTTAAAAATTAATTTTGATAATTCATTTTCATTTTCAAAATTTTCAAACATTTTATCAAATAACCAACAACAAATTATATCATTTTTTAATAATATTTTATTATTATTATCACATAATATTAATAATGATAATTTTTTAATTAACGAATAAGTAAAATCGATATTATTTATTTCATCACAAAAATATAAAATTAATTGAAAAATATCAACATAATAAATTAACTTATTTCTTAAATCAATTTGTTCAATAGATTCATCTTTAAAAATATTTTCATAGTCATTAATAGACCAAAAAAAAAGAGTATTATATAAACAATCTTTATATGTTTTAAATTCATCTTCATTTAAAACAAAAACTTTATCATTAAAAGAATTACATAAATTAATATTAATATGATTACTATTATTTAATTTAGCTGCGCAATGCGCAGCTAAGTCATTAATTTCATTTTCACTTTTATCTAAATATTTATTAGTAATATAAAATATTTCTCCAGGTAATAAATTTCCTTTTAACATTTCAACAAATGAATTATTTGGTTTTTTTCCAGTTATATTAAAGTAATTTATATAAATATAAAATAATAATTTTATAATATCTAATCTAATATCAAATAAACCTTTTTTAAAAACTCCTATTAATATTTGTAAATAATTACATGATTCTAAATTATTAATTATTAAAGATAATTTTTTTCTATCTTCTTCAAAATTTTTTTTTAAATCTTCTATAGATATTATTATTTGATAATTTGAATTTTGATTTTTTACATAATTTTGTTTTTGTATTTCAGAAACTTTTTTCTGATATTCATTAAAAATATCTTTTTCAAAAGCTTTAATAAAAACTTTCAAAATAAATTTACTTAAACAAGGAGAAATATCTAAAGTTAATAATTTAAATAAATCAACAATACTTTCTACATCTTGATTAGAGAAAATAAAATCAAAAATTTTATTTATTTTTAATAATTTTTGTGGCATTGGTGGATTCATTATAAATTTTTCTCCAGCATAATCTTCTTTAAATTGAGAATAATGAGTTTTACAACACATTTTATCATATCTTCTCTCATCATAATATCTTAAAATATTACACATTTTTTTCATATTAAAAATTTTTCCTATTTCACTTGAATCTGAAAATAAACATAATATTATATTATCCCATAAAGTAAATTGAGACTCTTGACTAAATTTTGATATTATTTTCTCATTTAGAAATATATTTTCAAAATAACTTCTTGTTAATTCATCATGATTTTCTATTAATAATAATTTTCCTATATTTGATATTTCTTCTACTATTTCTTTTGTAAAAAAATTATTTGGATATTTTTCAAAAAATAAACTTAGTATTTGAAAACATTTATTTTCATATGCCATTTTTATATTTTTTTTTCTTCCTTCTAATATTTTTTTTAATAGAGAAAAGTATAATTTTAAATTTTCTTCATTTAATAAATTTGGTATTGTTAAAAACATTTCTGCAATTGGAAATAAATTTTCAATTTCAAATAATAAATTTATTTTCTTTTGATAACAATGATATTGATGATTAATAACAATACCATTATAATATCCAATATAATTTGAAAGACAATCTTCTATTTCATTAATAGAATTTTTTGTTATTGGTCTAATTGTTTTTTTACAATTAAAAGGAGTAAAAATAAATTGTAAGTCATCAATTAAATATTTGGGTTTTTTTTTTGGATCATTTGTTTTTATTCCTTTAATTGATGTTAATTTATTTATAACTTCTATAAAATTATCAATTTTTTTTTTTTTCCAAATTCCTTCATAATTATTTTTAAAAATAGATAAAAAAGAATTATCAAAAATTCCAGAAATTCCATTTTCAACATGAGAAAAATAAATAATAGAAGTAGTTTCTCCTATAAATTTATCAAAAAAAACTAAATTTGTAATTTCAGATGAACTATTAAAAAACATTTTATTAAAAGAATTAGTATTAATTGAATTTTCCCCATTTACAATTATAGAAATACAATTTTTTTTTTTATTATCAAATCCTAAATTAATTATCATATTATTCCAATCTTCATAATTTATTAATCTATAAGGATTATAATTTATTCCATCAACAGTAAGAAAAGCAGGATATTTTAAATTAATAGATAATTCTTCTTTTGAATCAAATGTAATTGTAAGTAATTTTGATGTGTAATCTTCTTTGAAATCTTCATTTTTTAATCCAACTTTAAAATTTAAAATTATAGTTATTCCATAATTAATTATTAATTTTTTTTTATTATTTTTTGGTTTTATTGTTAAATTTCCTTCTCCAGTAAAATAAAAATAATTTCTTGGATTTATTGAAATTTCTTCTGATGTAAAAAATAATTCATTTAATATTTGTAATATGTATTGTATTATTTTTGGATTTGGTTTATCAATTTTTCTAAAAATTAGTGATAATTTATTAAATAAATATTCAAATAATTCTTTATTTAAATCAATATGAAAACTTAATTCATGTATTAATTTAAATATTGAATTTTGTAATTCTTCATTTGATGAGGGATTAAATATTATTTCAAATAAAATAAAATATATTGATTTTCCATTTATTTCAGAAAAAAATTCAATAAATTCTCGATTTTCTATTAATTTTTTTGTTAATTTATTTATTCTTGAAATTAAAATATCATGTGGTATTTTTGATGGATTTTCAAATATTTGATTTATTAATTCTGGATGAATAATTTTACATAAAATTGTATTCTTCTCGAATATTTGGTCAAAAATATCTTCTTCTACATTTGACATTATTTTTTATTTTTAATATAAATTATTTTTTATTTTATTTATTTATTTATTTTAAAAAAATAATTATTGAAATAGATATAACTTTTTATCTAAAAATAATTTATACTATAAATTATTTTTATTTCACTTTTTTTTTATTATTCTTTCAATAACATTGTTATATTATAACTTCAATTTTCAATATAAAAGTGTATAATTTATTATTTTTTTTTTAGTTTTGATAAATTTGGTACTTTTTTATCTTCACATTCATGTTTTTCTTTAACTGGAAAAATAATATTTGGATCATTTGGAGGACCTATTGGTTCATTTTGATATTTATTTATTGTAATAAATCTATATTCATTTAAATTTTCAATTTTTTCTTGTTTTATATTTTCATTTGATAAGTCTTCTTCTTCTTCTTCATTATCTTTTTTTATTTTTTTAGGAAGATTTATTTTTTTTTCTTCTAATTTTTCTTTTTTTAATAATATATCTTTTGAATTTTCAAATTCTTTTTTTTCCATTTTTCTAATTTTTTCTACCTTTATATTATTTTATTATTAATATTTTTTTTTGGAAAAAAATAAAAAAAATAATTATGAATTATTATAAAAAAAGAAAAAAATTTATAATTAAAATAATATTAATATAATATTTTATTATTTTCTTTATTAATATTTGAATATTGTATTTATTTATTTTTAATAAGATATAAAGTTAAAATCCTTAATATGATTTAATAAAATGAAGTTGATATTTTTATTTGTATTTTTATTGAAAAAAATATTTTCATATTTAAAAATAAAATATATTAAAAACAATCCAATAGAAGCATCATCAAAATATTTAATATACAATGATCTCATTTTTAATTTAGATATAGGAACACCAAGACAAAAAATAAAATCAATAATTAAAATGAATTTAAGAGGATTATTCATTCCAAATATAATAATAAATGGTCAATATAATGAAAATATATCAAATAGTTTTTTTGAAGAATATAATAATGCAAATATAGATTTTGAAGGAAAAAAATATGAATTTAAAGGAGGAAAAGAAAAAATAATTTTTGATAATAATAAATATGAATATAATAATTTTAGTTTTTATTTAATAAATAATAAAATCCAAAATCCAAATTTAGAATTTGGATTAATTGGATTAATGTTTCCTTCATATGAAGATAATTTTAATTTTCTTTATCAAATTAATCAAAAAAAAATTATTTCATATAATTATAAAAAAGAAAATGAAGGAGAATTTTATATTGGTTCATACCCACATGAAATAAATAAAAATTTAGATTTTAATTCATTAAAATTTAATAAAGGACAATTTTCTTTAAAAGATTGGATGATGGAATTTACATATATTTCATATGGAAATAAAACTGATTTTGAAAAAAGAGTTATTTTTCCTAATAATTTAAGAGGAATTATTTCTAGTAATAGGTATCAAGAATATGTTAATCAAACTTTTTTTAATAAATTATTTAATTTAAAAAAATGTTATTCTGAAAAAATTAATAATACTCAAGATTTATATAGTGAAATTATTATTTATTATTGTGATAAAGATATTGATATTGAAAA
>Ga0310695_10010825_pt1 | contig 13231 bp, 7 predicted proteins | sample RumenRJG_04DNA_FD_203882 | JGI IMG/M metagenome (GOLD analysis project Ga0310695, IMG submission 203882) | Bovine rumen microbial communities from Lethbridge, Alberta, Canada - RJG_04 (v2) (version 2) | ecosystem: Host-associated > Mammals > Digestive system > Stomach > Rumen | place: Canada...
GTACCTTGTGTTCCGGCTCCAGGACGAATTGCTTGTAAAACCTCTGGTAGTACTCTACCGCCCATTCGCCCGCTATCGGTACATCCCGGTCGTTCCGCGCCTTCCAGTATTTCCACCGGTACCTCGGCCCGCCTCTGTATCCGAACTCGACCTCCCGTATCTCCGGATAGTAGACCACCGATCGGTCGTCGATGAGCCCGTCCTCGCTGATGTATCCCTTCGGCAGAACAAACTCATCCAGCTCCGTATCATAGACCTTTTCCTCGACAGGAATGTTCTCGATACGCTGGATCGGTCCCGGCCAGCCCGGCACAAGTTGATCCTCCGGAATACGTTCCGGCGGATACGGATATGCAGGACGATACACATGCCCTTTCGGAATACGGTCATAGGTCTTCCGAACGTCTTTGGATGCTTCCCGTTCCATACGCTGTTCACGGGTGAGCCCGCCGTTCTCTTCATCTTCTTTTTCGATATAGCTGATCTGCGTGCGGATCATGCGGTCCACCACTTCCAGATGCTTCAGGTCCGCCTTTTCCACGATCCGCAGCATTTCCTTCTGTTCCGGGAACTTCCCTTCCAAAAGGTCATAATATCTTGAGATGCTGCTCGAACGGGCAGCACTGTCCTTGGTGACCATATCCATGATCTGCAAAGCCCTGGCGCGGGTTTCATCCGTCCTGTTCAGCTTGCCGAAGAATCCGCACGCAGTGCGCATCAGCTGCACCGCGACCACACGCCAGCGCTCTGCCAGCTCCAGTATCTGCGGATCTCCCATTTTCAGAGAGTTGAATTCAGACTTCGCGCGCTCGTAAATGACCTGGGTGCGTTCCAGATAATTATCATGCGGGCCGTAAACCGTGACCATCTGCTCGTCACAGTCAAAAGCCGGGATCGCCTGGTAAACACCGGACACGTTTTTGTTCATTACCGCTTCGCTCATCGAATCCTCCTCTCTCAAAATTTCTTTCTTTCAGGGGGGACGGTTATCCCCAAAGGGGGAACCGTCTCCCCCGGTCCAAGCCTGACAGCTAACCTCTTGCCCCTGGCCCCTAATTTCTAACTTATGTACTAAAGTATAAACAGAAAAAATAAAAAGAAAACAGCAAAAAAGTGCCGTTGACAAACGCACCAAAATATGGTATCAGCGGCAGGGGGCCTGGACCTGAAGAGGCCGGTACCCCGGGAGGACGGTCCGCGGCAAAACCACACACCCCTGCGTCAGACACAGCATACCTTCCCAAAACCAATGCCGCTTTCCCATCAGTCCCGCTCATCCTCCCACAGCTTTCCTGAAGCGGGTACCGGCCAGACCCGGAAAATCCCGGAGCACGACGGGGACGGTTATACACGCAGTGGGAACCGCCATCGTTAGCAGGACCGTAAGCTGTTGGAAATCGATGTATGGATGAAAAGAGGCCTGATTCCCGAAGGAAGTCTGGTCTCTGGCAATCAAAGCCAATCTCTGTCAAATGTTGTGATTGTTATGCGGTGTTTGTTAAATCGAGAACAGACCCGCTCTGCAGGTCTGTCCCCGTATGGACGGCTTCCTTCGGCTCACTTCTGAGGATCCTTAGAACGCTCCAAAGCCAGATTCTCTTTCAGTCTTTCCTCATATTTCGTCAGATCCGCGCCGATCACCGGCTCTCCAATCATTTTTCCTTCCGAATCAAAATAGTAAGTCATCGGGAAGCTCTGGGTCGGGAAAATGTTTTTCAGCGCATCGTTCGCGATAATATTGGTATATTCGATCCCATATTCGGCAAGAAAGTCCTTAGCCTCCTGTGCGGCATCCGGATCATCACCATCATAAAGCAGCCCAATGATCTGAGCACCTTCCGCGTTATATTTTTCGTTCATTTCCTGCAGAACCGGAATTTCCATGAGACAGACAGAACAGGTCGTGCTCCATATGTTGATCATGGTAACTTTATGGGAAGCAAACAGATCGGTGCTCTTCACCGGTGCACCATTCAGGTCTGCAGTCTCGAAGCTGATGCTGCCATCACTCAGGTTCACCTCCGTCAGTCCCAGCGGGCGCTGAAAGGAAAAAGCCGAAGAATACTTTTCGATATCACCGGCAAGTGATTCATACTCCGCATAAAATTCCGCGTTTTTCTCCGCGGTAAAAGCCTCCTGATCCTTCATCCCCGACTGAACGAGAAAGAAGGAATAATCCCCTGCCGTTCCCGCCGGATAGACCGACATCGCCGCGGTCACGATCATCGCAAGGCTTTCATCCAAGCCGCCATATTTCACATAGATATCCCGAATGAGACTTTTCAGATCATCCGCACTTCCGCTCCCCTTTATCCCATATACGGAAAAAAGCGGTGAAGAAGCGGCGGCATAAACACTCGAGAGCTGTTGATACTGTTTCAGTGCTCCCGCATCGGCACGGGCATAAAGCGAAGTGATAGAGAGATTGTTCAGCAGCTGTTTATATTCATTTTCCGTCATCGCCAAATAGACCACGTCCACCGCGACAAGACCGGATCCCGGAATCGATTCACTTCCCCCGTTGGCAGCGATAACACCCTTTGCGCCGGACAGTTCCGATGGCAGCTTAAAGGATTTGATACCGGCAAAGGGAGCTGTCCAAACAGTTCCTCCTTTTCCGGTCTTTTCAAAAACCAGACTGTTATAGATCGATGAATATCCCTGTTCCGCCAGCACGTTCACATATTCCTGCGGATCCGTGATGCTATCGAGTTTTGACTGCTGCGAACACGAACACAGGATCAATGCAAAAATCAGCATGATCATTGTAAACTGAACAATATTATCCCTATTCTTCATAACATACACCCTTTGTTATAAAAAGTATATCCTAAATTTCCGATATTTCAATTACCTCATCTGCACGGAACAAATAACCGGAAACTCACCAGTATTCAGGAGTAACAAAATATCTTGACAATCCGGAACGGTCGGCATAGAATAACAGATACATACAAAATACTTCGGGGCAGGGTGAGGCGAAAGCCAATTCCCGATCGGCGGTACAGTCCGCGAGCGAAAGCTGATCCGGTGTGATTCCGGAACCGACGGTATAGTCCGGATGAAAGAAGTGAAACGATATTTGGAATTCAGCCCCGATGAGTTTTCATCGGGATTTTTTATATCAGACAGATCTGAAAGGCAGAACATGCGCAGCGAGAATCAAACGGAAGGCAAACGCTCATTTGCGAAGCTCATCCCACCGCTATCCATCCTGGGCGGACTTTGCATTTGGGAACTGTTCGTCGCCCTCAGTGACTACCCTGCTTTTATCCTGCCGGCTCCCTCACGGATCGTGCAGCGGTTCGTTTCCGCGGCAAAGACCGGCATCCTGTGGCCGAATGTCTGGGTGACCTTTTATGAAGTTCTGCTGGGCCTGCTGCTGGGCTGCGGAGCGGCACTGATCATCGGATATATCCTCGCCCATTCCCCGGTTGCCGAAAAGATCGTCTTTCCCTATGTCGTCGTCAGTCAGGCAGTGCCCCTCGCGGCAATCGCCCCACTGCTCATCATCTGGTTTGGATCCGGGATCCGCCCGAAAATCGTGATCTGCGCCCTCACCGTATTCTTCCCCCTGCTCATCAACATCCTTGTCGGATATCGCGAACTGGAAAGCAACCTCAGTGACCTCTTCACCTCGATGAAAGCCGGACGATGGGCAAGGCTGAAATATCTGGAAATTCCCGGCATCCTCCCCGTCCTGCTCGGAGGACTCCGCATCAGTGCCACCTTATCCGTTATCGGCGCAGTCGTTGGGGAACTTTCCGGCGCCGACGCAGGGCTCGGCTATCTGATCAATATTGCCCGCGGACAGTATGATACCGCGCTCGTCTTCGTCGCCCTCATCATGCTCATGGCCATCGCTTTAGGCATGTACGGAACCGTGATCATGCTGGAAAAGCTGCTGCTGGGATATAAGAGCTAATTAAAATGAGTCAAAGCAACCTGTTCTGTTGACTCAATTCTGAGTCAAAGAAAAAATGTCACTTTGACTCGATAAAATAGGAGTTATTATGAAAAATACAATTTTATACATCATGATCGTCGTTTTACTGGCTGCTGCGGGAATCTGCAGCGCGGAAGCTGATCAGATCACTTTACCCTGCGGATACGTTCCCAACGTCCAGTTCGCTCCCCTTTATGCCGGGATCGAAAAGGGATTCTTCGCAGAGGAAAACATCGAACTCACCCTCGATCACAGCATGGAAACCGACGTCGTCGCCCTTGTCGGTGCCGGACGCATTCCTTTCGGAATCTGTTCCGGTGAACAGGTCCTGCTCGGCAGAGAACAGGGCCTTCCGCTCGTTTATATCACAAACTGGTATCAGAACTATCCCGTCGGCATCCTCTCCCTCAAGGAGAGCGGCATCAGCACACTGGAAGACCTGAAAGGGAAGCGTATCGGCATCCCGATGCTGAGCGGTGCTTCCTACATCGGCCTGGAAGCTATGCTGAAACTTGCCGGCCTCAGTGACAGCGACCTCAAACTCGAATCTGTCGGGTATACCCAGGCAGAACTCCTTGTCACCGGAAAGATCGATGCCGCGGTCGTCTACACCATCAACGAACCTGTGCAGCTCAAAGCCCTCGGATATGACACCGTCCTCTTTTCAGCTGCCGATATGACAAAGATGGTCGGCAATGGCATGGTTACCAATGAAAAGATGATCAAGGATGATCCGGACCTCGTCAGCCGCATGGTTCGCGCCTTTGTCAAATCCATCCGCTGGACCAGTGAAAACCCCGAAGAAGCCTTCGAGATCTGCAAAAAATATGTAGACGGACTCGCCGACGCGGAAAACCCGGAACTCCAGATGCAGGTCCTCATTGCCACCACCGATTATTTCGATGACGGCCCTCTCGGATTCGGTTTTTCCGACCCGGAAGCCTGGAATAATATGGCAGCTGTGATGAAGGATATGGGCATGTATTCCGGTTCTGACATCTCATCTGCTTATACAAACGAATTTGTCCCGGCGGAATAACTGCTCATGGAAAATGACATTCTCCTGGAAGCCGATCACATTCAGATGACCTTCCCCGGTAAAGGCGGCGGGCTGCATGTCCTTGAGGACATCAGCCTGACGCTCAAAAAGGAGGAATTCGTCTGTATTATCGGTCCCTCCGGCTCTGGGAAAAGCACCCTCGTCCGCATTCTGGGCGGGATGCTCCAGCCAACCGGCGGACGCATCATTTATCCGAACGGGAAGGAACCGGAGCCGCGGTCCGTGGTCTTTCAGAATTCCAATCTGCTCCCCTGGCTCCGGACGATCGATAATATTGCGCTGCCGCTCCTTGTTCACGGCGTACCAAAAAATGAAGCTCTGGAAAAAGCAAAACAATGGCTGGATCTGTTCGGACTGGGAGCTTTTGCCAACGAATGGCCCAACAATCTCTCCGGAGGGATGGCGCAGCGCGTCGCCATCGCCAGGGCCCTCATCCAGAATCCACAGCTCCTCCTCATGGATGAACCGCTTGGCGCGCTGGATGCCATGACGCGTGAACAGATTTCACTCGAACTCATGGCCTTCCGCGAACGAATCGACGCAACCGTTCTCATGGTCACCCACTCCATCTCTGAAGCCATTCTCCTCTCCGACCGCATCCTCATCTACAGCGGACGGCCTGCCCGCATCATCGAAGAAATGATCGTACCCTTTCCCCGTCCCCGTCAGCCTGAACTGCGTGACACGGTTGAATTTATGGCATTATCAAAGGAGATCCGAAAAAAGATCTTCAGCGCTCAGTGACGGGACTTTTTGGAAAAGAAACGAAAACCGGTATTGATCCACCAGATTCCCGCGGTGATGAGAACGATCGTCAATATGTCATGGCACAGGGAGAATCCGAACATCTGCTTCTGGTTATCCGCAAAGCCATTGCCAACCACCGAAAGCGGATACTGCAGCACACCGGATCCCATAACAAACAGCAGCACACAGCACAGCATGCGCCATTCCGCCGCAAGCCAACCCTTCCTGAGGAACAAGGCGTAAACCAATAATCCCAGCAGTATCACGTAAAAGATACAATATCCCCAGAAGGTATAAGGCGCGATGGCACCCCGCCAATACTGCCACAAGCCCAGACCGTCAACCTGGATCAGATGCTCCAGATCGCTGTAATCCTGTCCCTTATAGACCCTGAACCCCGTATATAATTCCCGGGAAACCCTGGCGGCATGATTGAGCATGTAAATGAGCTTTCCGGGATGCTTCAGGTACCACGAGATGATCGTACCGGTGTTGACATGATCCGTAAACGCTGCCTTTGCGGCCATGGAATGCGGAAAATATACATAATCCGCGTCGGGTGAGTCATTCGTCACCCATTTACCGATATCCGGAGCCATCCTTGTGTCGATCCCCAGCTCCTCCATATCCCCGATCGGATCATCCGAGATCATGAAGATCCCATAGAAATACGCCTGCCACATGTTCGCCATGTTCACATTGCTTTCACTGTTCCGTTCCAGTGAAAACACCCGATACGCTCCATACCCGGCAAAACCCATCAGGGCAAAAACAAACACACCGTAAAGGGGCAAAAGCAATCCCTTTTCCGGACGATGATACCAGCCCAGCACACACATCAGCAGCAGCGCAAAAGGTACAGCCAGCATCATCTGTGATTTAGACGTTGTAAAGATAAACAGCGAAACCGTAAGCAGGACAAACCACATCCAGGCACGGCCTCCGCTCCGCGGCGGCATCACCGCCAGATGAACAGCACAGGTGATGCTCATCAACAGGCCCAGCATCACCGAACCCTCCCCGTACAGCCCGTTATACCAGGTCAGACTGTTCTCAGAGCAAAATAGCGCACACAGCAGCAGCACCAATACCGGCGTATATTTTTTGAGCAATGGATGAAGGTCATAAGTCAGCAGGCTCAGACAGCCAAACCCGATCAGCCCCATCAGCCACTCCAGCACATACGTGTTCATATGATGCACTGCCAGGAAATCCGTAATCAGCCGTGAAAGCGACACGAACCAATACAACCCGAACGTCGGATCCAGCCAGGTCAGCTTCCTCCAGCTGAAAGGTTCCAGCCATTCATAATCCTCGATCACCCAATGCAGAACCTGTCCCTCCGGATCCTCCAGCCACTGCCTCTGCCACCCCAGATCAATGGAGCGCATCATCCGGTCAAAATCACTATTGTTGACCAACCCGGAATGATTTGGCTTCAGCAGCGTTATCAGGATCATTATAGCGGCTATGAACACGACAAAAACCGTCGATTTTTTCCTGCTTTCGGCAATCTGCAGATATAACCCCGACAACCATTCCCACAATGAACCATTGTCTGCGGATACCGCATCCTTTCCTTCACACTGCACCGGATTTTCCCGGACCGGAGCTTTTGAATAGCGCAATGCCCAGACACTGACATGGGCCAGGAAGGAACAGAGCAGCATCAGGATCGAAGCAAACATCAGGTCTGTCATGAAAATCTGGAACAAAGCATATTGGGCAGCAGAGCTGTATCCGCCCGTGATCACACACCCGGGCAAATAAAGGACAGCTCCCGCTAACGCCGGAAGCAGCAGCAAAGCCATCCGGTTCTGTTTCCGGAAAGACAATATCACAATAAGGAGTGCTGCAGCTGCGGCACACAGGGCAAAAGCAGTCCAGCGATAAGGCAGCAGCCTCCGTAAAAATCCCAGCGGTCCTTCGGAAGTACGTGAAAAACGAATGTTGTTTTCCCCTGTCCGCAAAGATAAATTTGCCGGATTTACGTAGGCATTGAAGCGTGCCGGAATCGCTTTGATCACACGGAGCAGCAATTCCGGATGCGTCTGATACATAAACACCAGGTTGTCAAATGTCAGCCTTGAAAAGAGCTCTTCAGCCTCCCCGTCATCCATCGGCGGATGAGAAAAGCTGTCCGGATCTTCATAATAAGATTTCCCGACATCCGGCAGGTAAGAGCTGTCAAGGTCCAGTTCCAACAGCAGCATGGAAGGATCCTCTGCCTCCGGCAGCATCACATTAAAAATGCTCTGATAACGGGCAGCATCGGAAAAATAGATGTCGGTTTCCGTATCAAACTGGACCACATTCAAAACAGCGGCCAGCATCACAAGACAGGCCGGAATAAATTCATGAAGCCGGTAAACATGTTTCCGCATGTCGGAAAACAGGAGGCAGATAAATTCAATAACAGCAAAAGGAAGGAACAGGAGCATGGATGTGTCCGCGGTCAAAAACAATCCGGCAGAAATCGCCAGTGGCAGGAACCTCACCTTCTGCCCCGTTTTGCGCCGTGCGAACGCATCCAGCAGAAAGCCGGAATAGAGCAAACCAAAGGCGATCATAGCGCCCTGCGGATAAAGCCCGCGAAAAACCGCGATAAAATTGCCATCCAGGAACAGCAGACACAAAAAGGCGGGCAGGACACCCCATCCGTGGGTAAGGAGTTTTCTCAGGCTCAGCGAGATAAAATACACCGCGATGCACAGAACCAGACACCACACCGCCAACAGATGATCCGTATGGAAATTCATCCCAAAAGGTTTTGTGAACAGGCGGACAACGGCTGCTGCATATGCCGTGCTGTATCCGGAACTCGGGGAAAGCAGCTTCATCCAGGAAAAATGCGCATAATCAAATTCCGCCAATGGTCTGGTAAAGTAAAGTTCGCCCCGGTTCAGATCCTTCTGTGTCCATGTCAGCCCGCATTGCTTGAGAAAACCTTCGTACTGGCCGTAATCGACCGGATACAAAGCCGGCTCCTGCCGGCAGCCAATAAACAGGCAAAGCAAAGCCAGCAGCGCAAAAAGGAGCGCCGCGACATCGATCCGCCCGGCGATATCTTTGAAAATAGATCTTTTAGATCTTTTGCTGCTGAGGTTCAACTTACGCTTCCTTCCCGCCGCTCAAACCGGCAGCTGAAGCAGCTTCACCCGGTGTTTCGGATGTCTCCTGCCCGTCATCAGTATCCCGTTCGGCGAGTTTTTCCAATTCATTCAGCGTTATGTTGGAAGCTTCCGGTATTTCACTGGACTGCGTATTCATTCCTGAGGATGCAGCCTTTTCTTCAACAGCTTCACTGGCAATGATGCGGATGTGTCCCTCTTTGATCGCCGTACCCAAATCAAACTGGGCGTGGAGAGCTTCAGCCCGGAGCTTTTGGATCTCCTTTTCAAAAGCCTCCATATCCGCAATGCGCTGAGCCCGCTTTTCAGCTATTCTTTTTGCCCGTTCCTTCTCCTTCTTCTGATTCATCAGATATTCATCCGTCAGCTGATGCAGGCCGGAGAAAGCCAATCCGCACAAAATCGCGAAGATCGGGAGCAGAAAATAATGGTTCTGCGGCTGGTTCTCAAGGAACAAAAACATCAGGAATGCCCCGATACACAGCAAAACGAAGAACAGCGAAAAATCCGGTTTTCTGAAATAAATGATCATCGGCGCCAATCCGGCAAAAAACAAAACGATCAAATAGTAGAAATTACTGACAAACGCCCAGTGGTTCAGGCTGTTTTCAAGTGTCTTCGTCAGAGTTTCCTTCTCCTGCAAACGCATCGCCATCACTGAGACGGCAAATTCATCATTGTCTGTCATATCGGCAATCTTTTTCAGCATCAGATTTCCGACCGCCTTTGCCGAATAGGTCATCCTTTCAAAGCCTAAAGAAACGCAGGACAGCTGCGCTTCCACAGCAGAACCGGTCTCATTCAGAACTTTGTAGAGATGATCAGAATCAGCCTCATTCCATTTTCCGTCCGTTCCGACATTCATGCCCGTCATAAAGGAATATCCGAGCGAAGACCCGATATCCGCAACAGGTTCATTCACCGCATAGTTGATCCCTTTTTGCCCGAGTATGAACGCACCAAGATAGAAAATCAGCAGGATCAGGATCCGCTGCCAGCCCTTTTCGGTCATGCGCAGCCCAAGCGAGATCTCATTCCGCGGTTTTTCCGGCATCCAGCTTGTGCCGTTCCGCATATAAAGCAAAACAGCAGCCAGAACGACCGGCACAAAGGGGCGAACCCAGGTGGCGATCCCCAAAATGATGCCGGCAAGAGCGAGCAGCACAGCTTCCAGGAAAGGCGCCTTTTCAGACTTTCTGTTGCGACAGTGTTGTATCACAAGCAAAAAGATCCCCAGCAGCAGCAAAAACACGAATTCAAAATCTCCGGTAAAAACATTGCTGAAGACCACATTGGATGGCCAAAACGAAAAAACGGCAAGAGAAATCAATCCCGCAAGCCGGCCGCCCAATTTGCGGGCGATCAGCCACACCAGGATCAAAGCACCGGTCTGTAAAACCAGATTGAGAAAAACCGCTGCCGGCAGACTTTCTTCCACTGCAGAAAACAGGAGCGAAAGCAGGTGAGGATAACCATAATGGAAGGGAAACATCGCGATAAAGTCACGGTAATAAGGGCTGAAATCCAGCTGATCCGTATGGATCAGTTCAGCAATATCGTAAAATGCCTTATAGTCACCGTATAACTCGACCGGATAGGCTTCCAGATAGTTCAGGCGCAGCATGACTGCAGCACCAAGGATCAGGACTCCCGCCAGTATTTCTGCGATCAGCCAGACAGCGGCGTATTTTGACAGCCTTTTTGAGAGCTCCAAACGATTGCAGAGTGAACTTAAAATCACAAACACCAGGAGGATCAATGCCGCAGCACCGATCCATTCGCCCCGCAGCAGCCAGGAATATTCCCTTCCTTCGCCAAGACGCCCGATACCGGTCATTATGGCAAACAGGATGATGAATTCAAATAAAAATATGGCAAGTGTGTTGAACCAATCTCTTCTGATCCGCATACTTTGATCCTCTTGATTTGTTCCTGACAGGCTCTAACGTCCTCTCTTTACGACTTTTTCTCTTCTTCCGAAACATTTCGCCGGTAGCGCAGCAGGATCAGTAAAGCTCCGACAAACAGCATGATCATGGCAGCTGTTGAGATCAATGTAAAGAGCACGGCATCCTGATGCTGTTCCATACGTTCTTTCAGAGAAAGCTCCCTGACCGGCAGCTCTTCAAGGAAACGGAAGCTTTTTGTTTCAAGGTCTGAATCAATAATAAAGGCATCTCCCGCAAATGTCCATGTGTTGGATAAAACTGCGGCAAATCGGTCTATCAAAGAAAGAGCCTTATCATCCGGACCGCTGACAACCATTATCGCACGGCCTTCCTGATACGGATGTCGGATGAGCTGGAAAATGCTGATCTCCTCTGCGTATCTGGCAGACAGCAGCAGCTGGTCATTCCCGGCAAAGCGGCTCCCATCCGGTTCATATTTGAAGCTCAGCTGATCATTCAGCGCACGGATGGCAGCGTTATCCCGGAATGTTCCCATCACAATGATATTGGCATTCTCATTCTCAGGGACAAAACCGGACGCGAAACGGACATTCATTGTCCCGTACGGCGTTATGTCCACACCCGTCAATGCCGCGATACGTCCGAACAGTGCATATTCGGTATCGCTCATCTCATCCGGAACGACAACCATCAGGTTGTTGAAGGAACCGAGCACATCAAACGGATACGGACGCTGTGCCAGGTCATAAATGCTGCCGGTGCCGGCTGGCAGATAGAACGTCGAATCCCCGGAAACATACGCCCACGGCATCTGATCCGCCCGTTTGGTACAGTAAACATCCGGGATCTCCAGATCAAAAGCGATCTTCAGGCTGTCCGCATGTGTTCCGACAATATCCGAAGGCAGCAGGAAGGAGAAATGATCGTTATTCGCGTACTCCCGCGACAGTTTTTTGGAAGCCATCGGGGTACTGCCCCAGTAAACCGTTACCAGTGACCGGTCAAAATCCAGGTTATCACTGTACCGCATCCTGATTTCAGCCTTGCCCCCTTCTCCCAGCACAAAACCGCCGCTGAAGGGCAGATAGATCGTACTCTCCTGATGGAACGGACCGATGAACTCGATCCCGTTTTGATTCGTCAGCCCACTGACTGTCTCCCCGGAGCTGATCAATGCCGAAAGCTCTCCGTTCCTCACCACACCCTGCGCACTGCCGGAAGGAACAAAAGCGTGGGAATATTTTTCCTGCATGACACGCGCTTCATCTGAGAGCATACAGGCACCTTCGAACAGATCTTCCGGATCCGAAGCCGTGATGACCAGCACATACGAATCACCTTTCCGGTATTCATAAACCACCGAGCCCTTCCCGAAAGACTCACCCAAGGCCTCATACTGTTCTCTGGCTTCCTGCGGCAGATGGCTCAATTCCGCAATGATCAGTGCATTTCCCTCGCTGTGTTCATAATGTCCCAGTGATTTCAGCGCGATCCTGTCCTCCGTAACCGTCTCATTACCCAAATCCGCACGCATCAGGAAAGCAGTCCGCAATTCCTCTTCGGACGCTCCATCCGGCACAAATATCGTCAGCTCACTGCCCGTCGGGTCCATCGAGGAGATCAACGGATAGGGATAGTAGCTCAGCTGCGTACCCACATCCGCCAGATCATATCCCACCTCTATGAAAGAAGACGCGGAAATGCTGATCCAGTTCGCGCCCGAAAAATCATCCAGACAGCCCTCTTCATCGTAAAGCCGCACATATCCGGTAAGGGAGAACTCATTGAAATCCTTTTTGAGATATTCGACCGGAATCGGAACAAATACGATTTGAGAAGCCCCGTCTTCATAAGTGATCGAGCAGGAATAAATCGGCGTATCATTGATGAAAAAAGTCAGGGATGCAGGCACATTATCCGCGATCAGAGGGCTGACAGTATACTCGATTTGTGCAAGCGCGTAGATCGGTTCCCAATATTTCTGGACCTTGAAGAAATACCCCGACTTCTCAAAAATCCCCTGCAGCACAATGTTTTGTGAATATTTAAAAATCTGATGATGCTGCGCTTCGGGCGTTTCCGGACGATCCCGCCGCGGTGAATCTGCCGTTCCCGGATCACCGGACAAAACATAATCCGTAATCGAAAGGGGCTCCTCCGCAGCACCATTTTCCGGCGAATCCACCTGATAGGCAGACACACCCCGCACCCAAACCATACAAAGCACAGCCGCAAGGATCAAAATATAAGCAGAGAATTTTCCTTTCACAAAACACCCCCTCGTATTCACACATTCACACATATTAGTCCGTTTCAACATACCGCACCGTCTTATCCCATTTCACTTCCCGCTTCAGCAAAGCATCCATCAGCAGGTCCCACATCGCTTTCACAACCACAAAAACCCATAGCTTTGCATAGGTAAACAGCATCAAAG
>Ga0310695_10010828_pt1 | contig 13227 bp, 12 predicted proteins | sample RumenRJG_04DNA_FD_203882 | JGI IMG/M metagenome (GOLD analysis project Ga0310695, IMG submission 203882) | Bovine rumen microbial communities from Lethbridge, Alberta, Canada - RJG_04 (v2) (version 2) | ecosystem: Host-associated > Mammals > Digestive system > Stomach > Rumen | place: Canada...
CTTGCATGTGTTAAGCCTGTAGCTAGCGTTCATCCTGAGCCAGGATCAAACTCTCCATTGTAAAATATGATTTCCACTCTTCAGTTGCCTTGCCTCGGCGTTGGCCTTGGAAAGGAACCTCAAGCGGCGTTTGTCTCTGTACTAAGGATGACCATCCTTGTCTTCATTAATGAAGCGCTTTATTGGGAAGTCTCGTTTTAACCTTCAAAATTGAACGGTTCGTTTCTTTACCCAAGCCGCATGAACGAGCGCTATATATAATAAGGTGTAAACCCTGTCATCTACATGCCCGGCCTGCGGCCTGCTTCTTGTACTACTACTTCTCTGTTTATGTAATCAATTCAAAGAACTCTTTCTTCGTGCCCCCGGCGTTTTTCCGAAAGCGAGTGCAAAGGTATATCGAAATTTCCATTCCCACAAGAGAAACGGCGATTATTTTCGATATTTTAGCGATTATTGACTTAAATCAAGGAGAAACAGAAGCTATAGACGCTATAGACGCTATAGAAGCTATAGAAGCTATAGACACTATAGAGGCTATAGAAGCTATAGACACTATAGAGGCTATAGAAACTATAGACACTATAGAAACCATAGAAGCGGCAGCGGCGGAACACCATATAAGAAGAAGGCGGAGAGAGAAAAGAGGAGCGGAGACTGCATAAAGCGGGAAAATAATGGTAACTTTGCCGAAAAGAGCGAAAAAGAGATGAAAAAGACTAAGACGATGAAGCTAAAGACGGCAGCCATGCAGGCAATGCTACTGCTAATGGCCACGACGGCGCTACAAGGCAGGGCAGCGACAGCGGAGCAAGACCAGCTGACGATAAAAGAGGGTGACCGGCTGGCTGTGGAGCAGTTCAAGCTCAGCAACGGGATGACGGTGTGGCTGAACAACGACCCGACACAGCCGAAGGTGTTCGGTGCAGTGGTGGTGAAGGCAGGTTCAAGAGACTGCCCCAACAGCGGCATCGCGCATTACCTGGAGCACCTGCTGTTTAAAGGCACCAAGGAGATTGGCACCATTGACTATGAGAAGGAACGGCCGTGGCTCGACAGCATCACGGGGCAGTACGACCGCCTCGCCCACACCACCGACGCCGCCGCGCGCCTACGCATCCAGCGCCACATCAACGAGTTATCAATCAAGGCGGCCCAATACGCCATCCCCAACGAATACAGCAATCTCATCAGCCGCTATGGGGGTACGCAGCTCAACGCCTACACCTCGTTTGAAGAGACCGTCTTTCATAACTACTTCACCCCGCAATACCTACAGCAGTGGTGCGAGCTCAATGCCGGGCGCCTCCTCGACCCCGTCTTCCGTCTCTTTCAGGGCGAACTCGAGGCCGTCTACGAGGAGAAGAATATGTACGCCGACAACCTTCTCACCTCCACCGCCGAGAAGGTTCAGCAATACGCCCTCAAAGGCACCCCCTACGCCTACCCCATCCTCGGGGCCACCGACAGCTTGAAGAACCCGCGGCTGTCGGAGATGTACCGTTTCTTCAAGACGTACTATGTGCCTGAGAACATGGGACTTATCCTCTGCGGCGACCTCCGGCTGTCGAACGACACCACCGACAGTCATCTAACGATGTCCCAGCTCCGCGCCCTACTCGAGCGCTCCTTCGGTCAGCTGCCACCGTCGGACCACCCCATCGTCAAAGCCCCGCGCACCACACTCCGCGACTTCCGCCACACCGACGCCTTCCGCGTGAAGGTCCCCGTACCCCTCGTCAAAGCCAGCGGCTACCTCTGGCAGGCCCCGTCTGAGCGCGACTCCGACTACCTCGCCTTCCAGGTGATGGTTCCCCTGCTGAGCAACCCGTCGAAGACCGGCCTCATCGACTCGCTGATGACGACGGGCAAGCTATTCTACGCATTGGGCATCGACCACGGCTACAACTTCAAAGACTTCGGTGCCTACGGATTCGGTCTGGTGCCCCGTCTGCCCTTCGGCTCGCGTAAGAAAGCCGAGCGTCTCTGCCTTGCGCAAGTCGACAAGCTCAAGCGTGGCGCCTTCTCCGGCCGGCAGTTGGCCACCGAGAAGCTCACGCTCCAGCGCAACATGATGCTCAACTTGGAGACCATCGGCGGCCGCAGCACCGCCATGATCAACGCCTTCTCCCACGACCTGCAATGGACCGACATCACCCGCCGCTACCAGGCCATCGCCAAGGTGACGAAGGCCGACATCATGCGCGTGGCGCGCCGCTGGTTGGGCGACGACTCACTGAAGATCATCAAGCGGTTCGGCCGCTACCCCAAGGAGCACGTCAGTCAGCCCGGCTACAAACCCGTCACCCCACCCCACGCCGGTGAGCAGTCGGCCTACGCCAAGACCATGATGCAGGAGGCCGTCGCACCGCTCACGCCGAAGACCGTCGACTTCGACCGCGACGCCACCACCACCGCGCTGGCCCCGCTCGTCAACCTCTACACGACGTCGAATCCCATGAACGACGTCTATACGCTCAAGCTTATCTACCGCATCGGCGAGCGCAACGACCCGAGGCTCAGCGTGTTGGCCGACTACCTCAACCGCATCGGCACCCGTCAGCACGACCACCACGCCTTCGCCCAACTGCTGCGGCAATACGGAACCACGCTGTCGGCCTCATCGTCGCCGACCAGCTTCACCATCACACTGACCGGCCTTGAGCCTTACCTCGACAACGCCCTGACGCTGCTCCACGAATGGCTCACCCAGCCCAAGGCAGACCACCGTCAGCTCAAGCGTCTGGCCAAGACCATCCGCCTCAACCGCTACACCTTATTAAAGAACAATGCCGAGATCGCCAATGCCGTCATGGAGTACGCGGCGAAGCGGCAGAACTCCTCTTACCTCACCCAGCTCCCGGCGAAAGCCATCAGCCGGGAGCGCGACGACAGTCTGCTGCAGCTGTTCACCAAGGTGCAGACCTACCAGACCGACATCGCCTACTGCGGTCATCAGTCGGCCGACGCCCTCGCGACGCTGCTCCGTCAGCATTTGCCACTCCAGCGCGTGAGCCACTCTTGGCAGCCGGTCACCACCGAGCTGCAGAACTACGACGACCACGTCATCTACCTGTATGACAATCCGTCAGCCCGCCAGACCATCGTCGGTGCCTACCAGCCCATAGCGGCGCAGCCCGACATCGACCGCCGCGCGCGACTGACGCTGTGGGGCAACTACTTCGGTGGCGGCATGCAGTCGGTGCTGTTCCAGGAGGTGCGCGAGTTCCGCGCGCTGGCTTATTCGGCCCACGGCACCACGCTCAAGCCCGACCTGAAGACCCGCGGCGCCGACCGCTGCGGCTTCTACGCCAAGATTGGCACGCAGGCCGACAAAGCCATGCAGACGGTGACGCTGCTCGATTCGCTCCTCGACCACATGCCCGAGCGCCCGAACAACCTGGAGGCCGCAAGGCAGATGGTGGTCAACGGCATCAACAACAGCTACCCCACCTTCCGCAATCTGCCCGTGTATGTGGCCAATGAGCGGTTGCTTGGCTACGACCACGACCCCGACACCGACCTTCTCAGCGCCATCGACACGCTCGGCATCGACGACGCCATGACGTTCTACCGCAGCAACGTACAGCAGCGGCCGCGCGCCCTGATCATCGTCGGCAACAAGCGGCTGCTCAACCTCGACGCGCTGCGGCGCATGGGGCGCGTGATGGAGCTGAAGGCAAAGGATATTTGCAAATGATAAAAAACCGCAAAAGAATGGCACGTTTCTTGTACGACTAAAGTAAAAGAGCTATTTTTGCAACCAACATTATTTAATTCAACCACTATGGAATTACAAGACTTAGAGAAAATCGTCACTGAGCGTCAAGGTGCCTTATCGGCCGCCTTCCCTGCCCTTATGCGTAAAGTATATGTATGGATGACGCTCGCCCTGGTCATCACAGGCATCTGCGCCTACGGCGTAGCCACGAGTCCGGCCCTAATGCAGATGGTCTACGGCAACAAAGCCGCCATCTGGGTGCTGTTCATCGCTGAGATAGGCCTCGTATTCTACACCACCGCACGCATCAACCGCCTCTCGCTGAGCACGGCCACGACGCTGTTTATCATCTATTCGGCGCTCAACGGCGTCACGATGTCGGCCATCTTCGTGGCTTACACCATGACTTCCATCGCCCAAGTGTTCTTCATCACCGCCGGCACCTTCGCCGCGATGGCCCTCATCGGCTACACCACGAAGAAGGACCTCACGCGCTTCGGCGGCATCGCCTTCATGCTGCTCATCGGCCTCATCATCGCCACGGTGGTGAACATGTTCGTACAGAGCACGATGCTCGACCTCATCCTCAGCTACATCGGCGTGGCCCTGTTCGTCGGCCTCACCGCATGGGACAGCCAGCAGATTAAGCGCGCACTGGCCATGCAGCCCGACATGAGTGAGAGCTCGCAGAAGGTGGCCCTGCTCGGCGCACTGACCCTCTACCTCGACTTCATCAACCTCTTCCTCTATCTGCTGAGAATCTTCGGCAGAAGCGACAACTAAGCTTTGAAAGGGCGCCGACGATGGCGCCGAGATAAAACCAAAGGGGCATCCGTGTAACGATTTGTCGTCACGGATGCCCTTTTTTATTAGGAAAATACCCGACAAAATCGTGTTATGGATTTTGCGCATTCCATTGCCGCAGCCCACTACAGTCCCCCTCATCGCCCTTTTTGCAAGGTTTATGCAAAATTTCGGGGCATTGCGCGGCAAGTCATCCTTTAAATCGATACGATTTTGAGCGATAATGCTTTTAAATCATCAATAAATTCAAATATTAACATAAGTTTTTGCAATATTCCTTGTAAGAACTAAAATAATATGCTAATTTTGCACTCGCAATGGCATAATTATTCAGTATGAAGATTAAGACACGACGATTAGAAACGATTAAACAGCTCATCTCATCGCAGCAACTGGGCAGTCAGGCCGTCCTGCTGCGCGAGTTGCGCAAAGAGGGCTATTTCCTCACGCAGGCCACACTGAGCCGTGACCTCAAGCAGTTGAAGGTGGCAAAAGCCGCTACGATGGGCGGACAATACATCTATGTGCTGCCCAACGAGACGATGTACCACCGGGTACACACGCCGCGCAAGTCGACCGAAGTCAGATACGGCATGGGCTTTCAGAGCATCAAGTTCTCGGGCAACATCGGTGTCATCCACACCAATCCCGGCTACGCGAGCAGTCTGGCCTTCAACATTGACAACGACGACATTCCCGAGATATTGGGAACCATTGCAGGCGACGACACCATATTTATCGCCATTGCCGACGGCGCCGACCACAACGCCATCAGCGAGCGCATCAAAAGCATCATCAGTTTATAACTATTTAGCTTTATGAGTCAAGTAGACGTCATGGTGGCCAACGAGAGCCACATCAAGTACGTTGACACTATCTTAAAAACCATTGCCGACGCGGCGAAGGTGCGCGGCACGGGTATCGCCAAGCGCTCACCCGAATACGTCGCCACGAAGATGCGCGAGGCCAAAGCCGTCATCGCGCTCGACGGCGACACGTTCGCAGGCTTCAGCTACATCGAGACCTGGGGCAACAAGCACTACGTCACCACGTCGGGCCTCATCGTCCATCCCAATTACCGCGGCATCGGTCTGGCCAAACGCATCAAGGCGATGACCTTCACCCTGGCCCGACTGCGATGGCCCCACGCCAAGATATTCTCATTGACCAGCGGTTCGGCCGTAATGAAGATGAACACCCAACTGGGCTATCTGCCCGTCACCTTCAACGACCTCACCGACGACGAGGCCTTCTGGCGCGGCTGCGAGGGCTGCATCAACCACGACATCCTCGTGCGCACAGGCCGGCAGTACTGCATCTGCACCGCCATGCTCTTCGACCCCGAGGAGCATCTGCCCGCACGCATCCCCAAGGATGTCATGGAGCGCATCCGCCGCATCGACGGCAAGGAATAACGCCTCAACCCACACATCAAACATCATTCACTTTATTTTATACAGCTTATGAAAAAGAAAGTAGTGGTCGCCTTCAGTGGCGGACTTGACACCTCATACACCGTGATGAAACTCAACCAGGAGGGTTGGGAAGTTTATGCCGCATGCGCCAACACCGGCGGCTTCAGCCCCGCGCAGTTGGCCAAGAACGAGGAGAACGCCTACAAGCTGGGCGCTCACCAGTACGTTACGCTCGACGTGACGCAGGAGTACTACGCCAAGAGCCTGAAATACATGATTTTCGGCAACGTGCTGCGCAACAACTGCTACCCCATTTCAGTATCGTCGGAGCGCATCTTCCAGGCCATCGCCATTGCCCGCTATGCCAAGGAGATTGGTGCCGACGCCATTGCCCACGGTTCGACCGGTGCGGGCAACGACCAGATTCGTTTCGACATGACGTTCCAGGTGCTGGCGCCGGGCATCGACATCATCACCCTCACCCGCGACAAGGAACTGTCGCGTAAGGAGGAGGTCGACTACCTCAACGCGCATGGTTTCTTCGCCGACTTCACCAAACTGAAGTACAGCTACAACGTCGGCATCTGGGGCACGAGCATCTGCGGCGGTGAGCTTCTCGACCCGACGCAGGGTCTGCCCGAGAGCGCTTACCTGAAGCATGTCACCGCCAAGGAGCCGGAGGCCGAGCTGCGCATCACGTTCAAACAGGGCGAGATCGACGCCGTCAACGGCGAGCATTTCGACGATAAGGTGAAGGCCATACAAAAGATTGAGGCGATCGGCGCCAGCTACGCCATCGGACGCGACTGCAACGTCGGCGACACCATCATCGGCATCAAGGGCCGCGTGGGCTTCGAGGCCGCAGCGCCCAAGCTCATCATCGAGGCTCACCGGTTGCTGGAGAAGTCGACGCTGAGCAAATGGCAACAGTACTGGAAGGACCAGATTGCCAACTGGTACGGCATGTTCCTCCACGAGAGTCAGTATCTGGAGCCCGTGATGCCCGACATGGAGGCCTTCCTCGAGAGCTCGCAGCGCCACGTCAACGGCACCGCCATCCTCCATCTGCGCCCCTACTGCGTGCAGACCGTCGGCGTCGACTCGCCCGACGACCTCACCAAGTCGAAGCTCGGCGAGTATGGTGAGATGAACCACGGCTGGACCGCGCAGGACGCCAAGGGATTCATCAAACTGCTCAGCATGCCGCTGAAGGTGTACTACGGCACCCATCCCGACGAACAAAGATAAACCTTATTGAATTGTTGAATATTCATTCCTATGACAAACAAAAAGTTAACACGCTCAAATGAAAAGTGGATCGCCGGCGTCTGCGGCGGCATCGCTAATTACTTCGGCTGGGACCTGGCCATCGTCCGGCTGGTGTGGCTGTTGCTCACCCTGTGTACAGTAGGTTTCCCCGGCATCACCGCCTACATCATCCTGTGGATATGTATGCCCCAAGCCACCAATTATCCCCAACCCTAACAACTGACTGATTATGATAAGAGTAGGAATATTCGGAGCCGCCGGCTATACGGGTGGCGAACTCATCCGGTTGTTGGTCAACCACCCGCAGGCCACCATCGCCTTTGCCAACAGCGAGAGCCATGCGGGCGACGACGTGACGGCCGTCCACGAGGGTCTCTACGGTGACACCGACCTGAAGTTCACCGCCGACATGCCGTTCGACGACGTCGACGTGGTGTTCTTCTGCTTCGGTCATGGCAAGAGTGAGGCGTTTATGCAGGCCCACGACATCCCCGAACGGGTGAAGATCATCGACCTGGCGCAGGACTTCCGTCTGGCGCCCGACGAGGTGGTGGCCACGCAGCATCCGACAGCCAAGCGCCACGACTTCGTCTATGGCCTGCCCGAAATCAACCGCAGCCGCATCGCCAAGGCGCAGCATGTGGCCAACCCCGGCTGCTTCGCCACGTGCATCCAGCTCGGACTGCTGCCCGCCGCCAAGATGGGACTGCTCCAGGGCGACGTCAGCGTCAACGCCATCACGGGGTCGACCGGCGCCGGCGTCAAGCCCGGTGCGACGACCCATTTCTCGTGGCGCAACAACAACATGAGCATCTACAAGGCTTTCCGCCATCAGCATGTGCCCGAGATTTGCCAGAGCCTCGCGCAGGTGCAGGGGGCGTTCAGCGGCAGCCTCGACTTCATTCCCTACCGCGGTGACTTCGCGCGCGGCATCTTCGCCACTGAGGTGGTGCACACCGACGCCGGTCTCGACACCATCGTCGAGGGCTACAAGGCGTTCTACCGCGATGCGCCGTTCACCCACTACGTCGACCAGCCGCTCGACCTGAAACAGGTGGTCAACACCAATAAGGCGCTCATCCACTGCGACAAGGAGGGCGACAAGTTGCTCATCACGTCGTGTATTGACAACCTGCTCAAGGGCGCTGTAGGTCAGGCCGTAGAGAACATGAACCTGATGTTCGGCATCGACGAGACGGCCGGCTTGCGTCTCAAGGCCTCAGCATTCTAACCCCAAGGCCTCAGCATTCAGACTATCAGCTTATCAGCAAAGGAAAATTCAATCACATGGAACTATTCAAAGTATTCTCTTTATTCGACGTCAACATTGTCCGCGGCCGTGGTGCCCACGTCTGGGACGACAAGGGGCAGGAGTATCTCGACTTCTACGGTGGCCACGCCGTCATCAGCATCGGCCACTGCCATCCCCACTATACACAGCGCGTTACGCAGCAGCTCAATGAGCTTTGCTTCTATTCCAACAGCGTCATCAACCGCTTGCAGGAGCAGTTGGCCGACCGCTTGGGTAAGATCAGCGGCTACGACGACTACCAGCTCTTCCTCATCAACAGCGGCGCCGAGGCCAATGAGAATGCACTCAAGCTGGCCAGCTTCCACAACGGCCGGTCGCGCGTGCTGGCGGCGAGCCACTCCTTCCACGGCCGCACATCGCTGGCTGTGGAGGTGACCGACAACAAGAAGATTGTGGCGCCCATCAACGACAACCACCACGTCACCTTCCTGCCGATGAACGACCTCGAGGCGTGGCGGCGGGAGTTGGCCAAGGGTGATGTCTGCGCCTGCATCCTGGAGTGCATCCAGGGCATCGGCGGCTGCGTCATGGCTACGCCCGAGTTTGCGCAGGGATTGGCCGAGGCCTGCAAACAATACGGTACGGTGCTCATCTGTGACGAGATACAGTGCGGCTACGGCCGTAGCGGTAAATTCTTCGCCCACCAGTGGCTCGGCATCCGCCCCGACCTCATCACCGTGGCCAAGGGCATCGCCAACGGCTATCCGATGGGCGGACTGCTCATCTCACCCGCCTTCAAGCCCGTCATCGGCATGCTCGGTACGACGTTCGGCGGCAACCATTTAGGCTGCGCCGCTGCCTTGGCCGTTCTCGATGTGTTCGAGGATGAGCATCTCATTGACAACGCCAACACCGTCGGCACCTATCTCATCGAACAACTGCGCAACCTGCAGGCCACACAGCCGCATATCAAGGAGGTGCGCGGCCGCGGCCTCATGGTGGGCGTCGTGATGGATATTCCCCACAAGGACGTGCGCCAGCGGCTCATCCACGAGCAGCACGTCTTCACCGGATGCGCCGGCACCAACATCCTCCGCATCCTGCCGCCGCTCATCATCACCAAGGCCGATGTCGACGACTTCATCTTCCGTCTCAGCAAAGTGCTGAAAACCATGTAATATCCTCAGAACATGAAAATAGCAATTATCGGAGCTGGCGAGATGGGTGGTGCCTTCGCCACCGGTCTGCTGAAGAGCAGTCTGTTTCAACCCAGCGACATAACGGTGTCCAATCCTCATGATGGCAAACTGAAGCCATTCATGCAACAGGGCGCCAGCGTCACCACCGACAACAAGATTGCCGTGGAAGGCGCCGACGTGGTCGTCATCGTGGTCAAGCCGAAGGTGGTGAAGACCGTCATCGATGAACTCAAGCCCGTACTCAACTATGAGAAGCAGATTGTAGTGAATATGGCCGCGTCGATCTCGCTGTCTCAGCTGAAGGAATGGCTGCAGAAAGAGGGCGAGACACCGAGTCTGTTTCAGGCCATGCCCAACATCGGCATCGCCGAGCGGCAGTCGATGACCTTCCTCGTGCCCGACGATGCCTCCGGCAAAGACGTGAAGACGGTCAAGGCCATCTTCGACGACCTGGGCCAGACCATGGTTACCGACGAGTCGCTGCTCACGGCCGGCAACGCGCTGGCCGGATGCGGCATCGCTTTCGTGATGCGCTACGTGCGCGCCGCCTCCGAGGCAGGCGTCGAACTGGGACTGAAGGCCGACACGGCCAAAGACATCGTGCTGCAGACCATGAAAGGTGCAGTGGCCCTGCTGGAGGGGTCGGGCAATAATCCTGAGACCGAGATTGACAAAGTGACGACGCCCGGCGGACTGACCATCAAAGGACTGAACACGATGGAGCGCAACGGCTTCTCTAACGCCGTCATCGAGGGCATCAAAGCCGCGAGGAAGTAAGACGTGAAGCAGCGTATCGTCATCAAGATTGGCTCCAACGTCTTGACCCGACCCGACGGCAAGGTCAACGTCACACGGCTGTCGGCGCTCGTCGACCAAGTGGTGTCGCTGCGGCGGCAGGACTGCGAGGTACTGCTGGTCTCGTCGGGCGCCATGGCCTGCGGACGGGGTGAGCTGAAACCCTCGCGTAAGCTCGACAGCGTGGCGCAGCGCCAGTTGTTCTCGGCCATCGGGCAGGTGAAGCTCATGGGGCTTTACTACGACCTCTTCCGCGAGTACGGCGTCAGCGTCGGGCAGGTGCTGACGATGAAGGAGAACTTCTCCACCCGCGCCGAATACCTCAACCAGCGGTCGTGCCTCGGTGTGATGCTCGCCAGCGGCATCGTGCCGATTATCAACGAGAACGACACCGTGAGCGTCACCGAACTGATGTTCACCGACAACGATGAGCTGGCGGGCCTCGTAGCCACGATGATGGATGCGCAGACGCTCGTCATCCTGTCGAATATCGACGGCATCTACAACGGCAATCCGCAGGACCGCGACACGCGCCTCATCCCCACGGTGGCTTACGGCGACGATGTCAACCAATATGTGCAGGCCACGAAAAGCGGCTTCGGCCGCGGCGGTATGAAGACCAAGGCCCACATCGCCATGAAGGTGGCCGAGGAGGGCATCAGGGTCATCATCGCCAACGGTCAGCGCGACAACATCCTCACCGACTTGCTCACCCGCCCTGGCGAGGTGCCCCACACGGTGTTCGAGCCCAATCCCAACCGCGCGTCGGGCATCAAGAAATGGATTGCCCACAGCGAGAGTTTCTCCAAGGGTCGCGTGTGTATCAACGCCCAAGCCGAGCAGGCGCTGCGTGGCGACCGCCCCGTGAGTCTGCTTCCCGTCGGCGTGACGGCCGTCGAAGGCGACTTCGAGGAGGGCGACATCATCGATGTGGTCAATCCTGAGGGCCAGACCATCGCCGTCGGCCGCAGCGCCTACAGCGCCTCGGCAGCGCGTCAGGTCATCGGCCAGCACGACGTCAAGCCCATCATCCACTACGACTACCTCTTTATGGAGTAGCCCATCACCCATCCACCCCATAAAACCCATTCCCCATCCCCCATGCTCCCCCTATTCCTCTCCGCCAAACAAGCCAGCCACAGTCTGCAGCTCCTCACCGACGCCCAGCGCAACACGGTGCTGCAAGCCGTAGCCGACGCCATCATCGTCCATACCGATGACCTGCTTGCCGCCAACGCCACCGACTTGGCGCGCATGGACAAGGCCAACCCGATGTACGACCGGCTGTTGCTCAACGCCGACCGACTACAGGGCATCGCCGACGACATGCGTCATGTGGCCACGCTGCCCTCGCCGCTCGGCCGCACGCTGAAGGAGAAGACGCTGCCCAACGGCCTCCATCTGAGGCGGGTGAGTGTGCCGTTCGGCGTCATAGGCATGATCTATGAGGCGCGGCCCAACGTCACCTTCGACGTGTTCTCGCTGTGCTTCAAGAGTGGCAACGCCTGCGTGTTGAAAGGTGGAAAAGACGCCGAAGCATCGTGTCGGGCGGGCGTCAGCCTTATCAAGGAGGTGCTGCGCCAACAGGGCATCGACCCTTCGGCCATCGAACTGCTGCCGTTCACGCATGAGGCAACGGGTGAGATGCTCACCGCCGTGGACTACATCGACCTCTGCATTCCCCGTGGCGGCAAGCGGCTGATACAGTTTGTCCGCGACAACGCCAAAGTGCCGGTCATCGAGACGGGCGCCGGCGTGGTGCACTGTTACTTCGACCAGGACGGCGACCTCGACATGGGGCGCCGCATCATCCTCAACGCCAAGACGCGGCGCCCCAGCGTCTGCAACGCGCTCGACTGCATCATCATCCACGCCTCGCGCCTCGCCGACCTGCCCGCACTCGTCGCGCCATTGGGCGAGAAGGGTGTCCGGCTCCATGCCGATGAGCGCGCCTACCAGGCCCTCATCGGCCGCTACCCATCAGCCCCATCCGACCCATTCACCCCATCCACCCCATTCACCCCATCCACCCCATCCAACCCATCCACCCCATCCACCCCATCCACCCTGCTCCTCCCCGTCAAGTCCGACGACGTTTGGAATACGGAGTGGCTCAGCCTGCAGGCCGGCGTGAAGACCGTTAACAGCCTCGACGAAGCGCTCCAACACATCGCCACCTACGGCAGTGGCCACAGCGAGAGCATCGTCACCAACAACCAACAAAGCGCCAAGAAGTTTGAGGCAATGGTCGATGCAGCCTGCGTCTATGTCAATGCCCCGACAAGCTTCACCGACGGTGCACAGTTCGGTCTGGGCGCGGAGATAGGCATCTCCACGCAGAAGCTCGGTGCCCGCGGCCCCATGGCCTTAGAGGAGATTACCACTTACAAATGGCTCATCGAAGGCCACGGCCAAACCAGGGATTAGCCCAAAGCCCATTCACCCCATCCACCCCATTCACCCTATTCACCCCATTCACCCCATTCACCCCATCCACCCCATCCACCCCATTCACCCTATTCACCCCATCCACCCCATCCACCCCATCCACCCCATTCACCCCATTAACCCCATTCACCCCATCCACCCCATCCACCCCATCCACCCCATTCACCCCATTCACCCCATCCACCCCATCCACCCCATTAACCCCATTAACCCCATAAAACCCATCATCAAATATGCACACCTTTTTCAACGTACAAGACATCGGCGACCTTAACAAGGCCCTGCAAGAAGCCGAGGAAGTGAAAGCCAACCGCTTTGCCTACC
>Ga0310695_10010829_pt1 | contig 13226 bp, 7 predicted proteins | sample RumenRJG_04DNA_FD_203882 | JGI IMG/M metagenome (GOLD analysis project Ga0310695, IMG submission 203882) | Bovine rumen microbial communities from Lethbridge, Alberta, Canada - RJG_04 (v2) (version 2) | ecosystem: Host-associated > Mammals > Digestive system > Stomach > Rumen | place: Canada...
TGTCCCGGCATTTCTTCGCCGTCACCATGATGAGCTGCTCCGCCTTTTTTCGGCTCTCTTCGTCCCGGGCGGCGTTGATCTTGTCCTGTTCCGCGCTGCGGGCTTCTATGTTCTCCATATAGATCTTCGACGCCTCTTCGGCCTCTTCGAAGACCTTCGTGAGGCGGAGGGACGCTTCCGCGATGGACCCGGCTTTTTCGAGCCCGATCTTTCTCCGCGCGGTCTCATCCCGCAGTTCGCTCACTTCTTTCTGAAGCTGATCCACGATGCGGCTCTGTTCCACGAGCAGTTCCAAAAGCTCCGCGCGCCTCAGTTTCCGGAGTTCTTTTTCTGTCAAAAGACTCGTCTCTCCCTTCGCGGCCGGACACACTGCCGCCCGACACCCATATTCCTAGTATATTATACACGATTCCTTTCCGGTTTTCAAGGGCGCGGGCAATTCTTTCTGAAATAATTTCGGCAAAAGCCTGTTCATCGGCGTGTTTTTGTGCTATAATCCTGTCAAGTCAGCAAGTTCCCGAAAGGATTTTCATGAAAAAACAAGCGGTGCGGACGCGGGATCTCTTTTACATCGGACTGATCGCGCTGCTGCTCTTTATCAAAGGGAGACTCTTCTACCCTCCCCTGCTCCTCGCGGGCTACGAAACGGCCTTCGCCCTTCTGACGGCTTTCGTTCCCGTGTTCGTCTGGGCGGTCCTCTCCTTCTTCTCCCCCAAAACCGGAAGGATCGCCGCGGCGGTGCTCTACGTCTTTCTCTCCTTCCTCATGGCGGTGGACGCCGTTTACTGGTCCTACGCCTCGAAGCTCACCTCAGCCGCCCAGATCACGATGGCGCACCAGCTCACCGAGGTCTCGGACTCCGTTTTGAACCTGATCAAAGTCCCGCATGTGCTGATAATCGCGGATCTCCCCGTGCGGGTGCTGCTTTGGGTCCACGGCGACCTCGTCCGATCCCGCCTCGGAAGAACGGGATGGGGAAAAGGATTCCTCGCCTTCCTCGAGAAGGAATGCGGACGCTTCCCTGCCGCTGCCGCCGGGGTCCTCTGCTCCCTCGCGGCGTTCGGATCGGCCTTCCTCTGGCCCGGATTCCGCCCGGAGTACATCGAAAACGAGCTCTGCGCCTATCACGCCGAAGACCTCGCCCGGACCCTCTTCTCCCGGGAATCGGAGCGCCCGGTGGACAAGAGCCGCTACGCCTCCCCCGACTGGTCCTCGAGCCCGTACTGGGGGATCGCCGCGGACCGGAACATCGTCGTCATCCAGGTGGAGGCCCTGCAGAACTTCGTGATCGGGAGGGAATACCGCGGTCAGGAGATCATGCCGACCCTGAACGGGCTGATCGGGAAGGACACGATCTATTTCGACCGGTACTACTACCAGATCGGCGGAGCGAACACGGCGGACGCGGAATTTGCCGTGAACAATTCGCTTTTCGCCCCGGAATCCAACGGAGCCTACGTCCAGTACCCGACGAACCGATACTATTCCCTGCCCTTCCTTCTGAAGGATCACGGCTGGAAGGCGGCCGAGGCGTTCCACGGATACGTCGCGTCCTTCTGGAACCGGGAGTTCGCCTATCCCTATCAGGGATTCGACGACTACACCTCCCTCGAGGACCTCGACCAGACCGACATGTTCCCCCTCGGACTCTCGGATAAGGAGTTCTACCGCCAGACCGCGAAAATCCTCGCGGATCTGCCAGAACCCTTCTACGCGTTCTGCATCACGGCTTCCTCCCACTACCCCTACGGGATCCCCCTGAAAGACCGGGAGATCGAACTCGATCCCTCCGACGAGCAGACCCTCTTCGGGCTCTATCTGCAGGCCGTCAACTACGCGGATCGGGCCATCGGGGAATTTCTCGAAGAATTGAAGGAGGCCGGACTCTACGACAATTCGATCTTTCTGATCTACGGCGACCACTACGCCCTTCCGAACACCAATCCCGACATTTCCCGTCAGGTGGGGGATCTCACGGGCGGGAGCTATACGATCTTCGACGTCTTCAACGTGCCCTTCCTCATCCACATCCCCGGAGCGGGGGTGACGGAGACGATCTCCACGGCGGGAGGACACATGGACGTCATGCCCACCCTGCTCTGCCTGCTCGGGATCCGAAACGACCGGGCCGTCATGTTCGGGCAGAACCTTCTCGCGGCGGAGACCGGATTCGTGTGCGAGCAGACCCACGTTTCCGTCGGCTCCTTCATCTCCGACGAGGTGTTCTTCCAGAAGCCCCACAACAACATCCGGTCCAATTACCGGGTCTATGAGAGGGGGACGATGGAACTGAAAGACCCGGACGAATACGGCGCCCTCTCCGCCGAAGCCCGGGATCGGATCCTCGACTGCGCCGCCCTCCTCGCCCGGGACGACGTATTCCTCGACCCCTGATCCCCTGACCGAATTCCGAACTTCATGAACAGCATCCGAACTCCGGGAGGTTCACGCGCATGAAAGACCTATACGAACTCGAACCCTTCGGCGCGGGATATCACGCCGCAGCCGGACGCCCCCACAACGTGCGGATGGCAGCCGCCCTCAAAGCCGTCGCCGCACATTCCCCGATCTGCTTTGTGAAGGGCGAATATCTCCCCTGCTCCTCGCCGACAGTCCCCGGATCCGGCGCGTTCTACACCTTCGGCTCCGGTCTCGCCTTTGACGCCGGACGCTTTGAGGATAACGCGAAGGAGCATCCCGAACTCGCGGACGCGCTCCGGGACATTGCGGAAGAACTGCGCCCGTACAATACCGGCGAGCAGGTGGGGATCTGCCGCGACCGGTATCAGGCGGAGATCGCTTCCACCGGCGCCTGCTGGGGAGGCGGATGGGCGGGGCACTCCAATCCCGACTACGACCGCCTGCTCTCCCTCGGCACGGAGGGCATCCGGGAACTGATCGCGAAATACCGCGGGATCAACCCGGAAGAGGCGGATTTTTACGACGGATGCAAGATCGTGCTGGACGCCGTCGACATCCTCGGAGACCGGTTCCTCGCGCTGGCGGAAAAATCAGAAGCCGAAACCTCCGATCCCGCCGAAAAACGGATCTATGCCGAACTCGCCTCCGCCCTCCGTCAGATCCCGCGCCATCCTGCCCGGAACATGTGCGAGGCGGTCTCCCTCTTCTGGATGGTCTTCACCTTCGACGGGATCGACTCCCCGGGGCGGCTCGACCAGTTCTTCCTGCCCGCCTGGGAGGCGACGGAGAAAGAAAACGCCGTGTTCTGGCTCGACCGGCTCTGGCAGGCCTTCCACCGGACCCGGACCTGGAACCTCTGTATCAGCGGGAGCGACGAAAACTGGAACGACAAAACCAACGCCGTCAGCTGGGCCGTCCTCGATCTCGCGGAGAAATACCGCTACCAGACGCCGAACATCACGATGCGGGTCCACCGGAACACCCCCGAGGCTCTCTGGAAACGCGCGGCGGAAGTCCTCTCCACCGGGATCGGGATGCCCGCCCTCTACAACGACGAGGTGGTCTGCCCCGCCCTCGAAAAAATGGGGATCCCGCCGGAGCACAGCCACCTCTACTGCATGAACGGGTGCAACCAGATCGACATCATGGGCAAGTCCCACATGGGTCTCGAGGACGGCGAGGTGAACTTCGGCAAATGCCTCGAATACGCCCTCTGGGACGGCTTCGACACCATGCGGGGCAAACAGCTTTCGATCCACACGGGGAACGCCGCGAAATTCGGAACCTTCGACGAGCTCATGACCGCCCTGTACCGGCAGATCGACTATGTGACGGACGTCTCGGTGAGCCTGTCGATCTCCTCCCAGATGACTTATGCCCGGACCGCGCCCTCGCCCCTGCGCTCCTGCCTCCTCGACGGGTGTCTCGAAACCGGGCGGGACTACAAGAACGGCGGTCCGCTCTACGGCGACGGACAGGTGCTGTCGGAGGGGATGCCGGACTGCGTCGATTCCCTCGCGGCGGTGAAGAAATTCGTCTTCGAGGAGAAGCGGTTCACGATGGCGGATCTGCTCGACGCGCTCTCGAAGAACTTCGAGGGATACGAAGCCATGCGGGCCACGCTCATGACCGCGCCGAAATTCGGCAACGACGACCCCTACGTGGACGGGATCATGAAGGAGATCTCCGACCACTGGTTCGCCTACTTAAAGACCAAGCACACCTTCCGCGGCGGGACCTTCGCCGGAGGATGCTCCACGTTCAGCCGGGCTGCAAACAACGGACGCGCCTGCCCCGCCCTCCCGAACGGACACCTGCGGGGGGATCCCATGTTCGCGGACTGCATCGGCGCGGTCCCCGGTCAGGACGTCTGCGGTCCGACGGCGGCGGTGAAATCCGCCCTCACATACGATCAGACCGAGGTGACGAGCGGATTCGTCTTCCAGCTCCGTTTCGACAAGGCTCTCTTCGGGACGGAAAAGGGCATGGAATCCTTTGTCCATCTGGCCAAAGCCTATTTCGCGGGAGGGGGACAGCAGCTTTCCGTGAACGTCCTCTCCGGCGAAGAACTGAAAGAAGCGCAGAAGCATCCCGAAAAGTACGGCGATCTGATCGTGAGGGTCGGAGGGTACAGCGATTATTTCGTCCGCCTCTCCCGGGATCTGCAGGACAATGTCATCGCCCGGACGGAATACTGAAACCCCGGACCGATCAGCCGAAAGGAGAACGGACTATGTCGGAAAAAACATTTCTTGCGGGAGCGGCGCGGGAAGACATCACGCCCCCCGTCGGCACTCTTTTGTACGGATATACCCCGGACACGGTCAGCGAATCCGTCCACGATCCGCTCACGACCACCGCCGTCGCGTTCCGGCAGGGGGAGGAAACCGCCGTCCTCATGACCGTCACGGTGGGGGACTTCGGGACCGCCCTCTGCGACGAGATCCGCCGTGAGATCGGGGAAGAACTCGGCCTGCCCCCTTCCCGGATCCTCGTGGCCGCCACCCACACCCATTCCGCGCCGAACGTCTCCGGCATCGAGGGATGGGGGGAGATCGACCGGCCCTACGTGGACGGGATCCTCTTCCCGGCGATGAAAAAAGCCTGCAGGGACGCCGTCTCAAACCTCGCGCCCGCCGAGATCGCCGTGGGAGTCATGAAGTCGAAGGTCGGGATCAACCGACGGCAGCAGTACCGGGACGGCTCCATCGGCCTCGGCCAGAATCCCTGGGGATGCTATGACCCCTACATGACCTGCGTCTCCCTGAGAAACGCGGAGACGAAAAAGGGGATCGTCAATCTGATCCACTACGGATGCCACGGGACGGCGGCCGGGCGGAACCACGAGATCACCCGGGACTGGTCGGGGATCATGACGGACCGCCTCGAAGCACAGACCGGGATCCTCACCGCCTACTGGAACGGAGCCCAGGGAGACGTGGGTCCGCGGCTCACCAACGGAGCGACGGTCGGGAACATCAAATTCGTCGAAGAGCTCGGCGGCGTCGCGGCCCAGGACGCATGGAGGGCATGGGAAGCCCTCGGGCCGTACAAGGAAGGGACCCTCGGCATCCGGGAAGACACCGTGAAGATCCCGCGCAAGCCCCTTCTGCCCGAGGCGGAGGTCCGCGCGAAGCTCGATTCCTACGGGAATCCCGACGCCCTCATCAACATCCAGCGGCTCGAATACGTCTACTACCGGGCGGTGATGGACGAGTACGAGGCGGGGGAACCGGAATACGAAAAGGATCTCCGCCTTCCGCAGACCATCCTCACCCTCGGCGATATCGCCTTCGTCCCCTTCCCCTTTGAGATCTTCGCGGAGACCTCCATGCGGATGCGCGCCTATTCCCCCTTCCGCTATACCCTCTGCCTCTCCAACGCCAACGGCTACAACGCCTATCTTCCGACGGAGGATCAGATCGTCCGGGGCGGTTACGAGATCGGATGCTTCCTGTACAGCAGCGCGCACCCCCTCGTCAACAGCGCGGACCAGATCATCCTCGACGAAAACCTTCGGATCATGAACCAGTAAGGAGGAACACGATATGTACCGGATCGGACAGGAAGAAATCGACGCCCTCGCGAAATCGCTCCTCAGCCGCGACTTTTTCAAGATCAACAACAGCGGACAGGCGGTGCTCCGCTTCGAGGAGGAGTGGAAAACCCTCCTCGGCAGGCAGTACGCCCTGCTCATGACCTCCGGGTTCGCCGCGCTGGTCTCCGGACTCGTCGGCATGGGGATCGGCCCGGGAGACGAGGTCATCGTCCCGGCGTACACCTACATCGCCACGGCCCTCGCGGTGCTCCAGACGGGTGCGGTCCCGGTGATCGCCGACGCGGACGAGACCCTCACCCTCTCCGCGGCGGACACGGCAAAGAAGATCAGCTCCCGCACCAAAGCCGTGATCCCCGTCCACATCCAGGGCTTCCCCTCCGATCTCGACGGGCTGAAAGAGGTCTGCCGGGACCGTGGGATCCGCATCCTCGAGGACGCCTGTCAGGCCGCGGGCGGGTTCTATCACGGGACTCCTCTCGGCGCGGTGGGCGACGCGGGGGCGTACAGCTTCAACTATTTCAAGATGCTGACTGCCGGCGAGGGCGGCGCGCTGGTGACGGACGACAGAACGATCCACGAACGGGCCCTGATCTATCACGACGCCTCCGCGGTGGCCTTCTTCGGATCCCAGCTGGACGGCATTTCGGAGCCCCTCTTCGGCGGCACGGAATTCCGCGTGTCGGATCTGACCGGCGCGATCCTGCGGGAACAGCTGAAACGGCTCCCCGGCATCCGGGCGGATCTGAAAAAGAATCAGGCCCTGCTCGCCTCCCTCCTCGACCGGAAATTCACCCTCGCTCCGTCCCACGACCGGGAGGGAGACTGCGGCACGACGCTGGCCCTGCGCTTCGGATCGGAAGAGGAGACCCGCCGGGTGCAGAAGGAAGCCGGGGAACGGGGGATCGGGCTGACCGTGCCGATCGACACCGGCAAGCACGTCTACACCAACTGGACGCAGGTGATGGAGAAGCGCGGCGCATGGCATCCTCTGATGGATCCCTACAAGATGGAAGCCAACCGCGGCGCCCAGACGGATTACACCCCCGACATGTGCGCCTCCACCCTCGATCTGCTCTCCCGCACCGCCTACGTCGCGGTCAATCCCGACTGGTCGGAGAAGGACGTCGAGAACGTGGCGAAGGTTCTGAATTCCGCGGTGTGACCGCTCCGTAAACAATCTGACTGCCGCCTCCCTCGGAATGAGAGAAGCGGCAGCCGTTTTTTTATTCCTTTGTCTCAGCCGGAGATCTTATCCGTTCTGTTCTTCAGAGCCCTCCTGTTCTCCATTCTGTTCGCTTTCGCCGTTTTCTTCGGGTTCCTGTTCGGGTTCTTCCTCCTTTGCTTCGACGGTGAATTCCGCCCGGCCGTTCTTCGAATTGATCGTGAAGGTCAGGGTGTAGTCGCCGGGATCGAGTTCGACGGCGGGCGTGACGAGGATGCGGTTTCCGTCGATCTTCGCGGTCATGTTTTCCGCGGCGATCCTTACGTCCCCGGAGGTGAGCGCGGTGACGGCGATGCTCGCGTCCGCGAAGTCGTCCAGGTCAAAATCGGGGATCACGGCGATGCCTTCTTCGGTCATATCAGCCGTAAAGGCGGGGTCGCTGTTTTCCATCAGGAGGCGGATCTCGCCGTTCACCGCGACGAATTCCGCGTGCTTCATGTAAAGGTCGGGGAGATTCACGTCTTCGATCTCGTTTTTCGCGTTGATGCGGATGACGCGCATGTCCTTGCCGATGGCGTAGGCCGCGCCGTCGACGGAGACCGTGCCGGAGGTGTAGCCTGTGACGAATCCTTCAGCGGTCGCGGAGGCTTTCACGGAAGTCGCGAGGCCGTCGCCGCCCATGCGGTAATCTTCGCCGATCGCAAGGCCGGATTCGGCGGAAAGGACGGTCGCGATCTTTCCGGAAGCGAAGTCGTAGACGGTATACTCGGACAGGGTCCTGCCGCCTTCGTAGACGCGCCCGTTCGCCGTGAGGATGCGGACCGCGGAGGCGTCGGGATCATAGCTGCCGAAGGAGCCGTCGGAGACCGAGAGGTATTTAAGGGTTTCCACGGATCCGACTTCATTGTCGAAGACCGCGGTCACGCTCGCGCCGTCGGAAATCAAAATCTCCCGGATGGCCGCGCCGCGCTTTTCGGTCCAGACGCCGTTCTCACAGACCGCCGCCACGGAGTCGTCTTCCGCGATGAAGCGGACAGCGCCCGCGCCGGGAACGGAGGAGACCGCCTGAGCGCCGCCCGCGTCCAGAACGAAGGTGTTTCTGCCGTCCTGACGGATTACGGAGGAGGAGGCTTTGCCGATCAGGACCGCGATCTCGTCGAGGGAGCCGTCCTTCTGCACGAACGCGCGTCTGCCGGATGCGACAACGCCGTTTTCGATCTCGGCGGGGATCAGGGTGTAGACGCCGTCGTCCTCCAGCCAGCGGTAGACTTTGCCGGCTTCGGCGTCCGCGTTTCTCACGATGATGTTCTGCTCTCTGCCGTCGAGGAAGGCGGTGAGGATGTAGCGGAACGCGCCTCCTTCATAGACGCGGAAGGATTCGGTGAGGGCGGTGAGATACCGGCTGTCCGCGGAGACCGGGACTCCTTCGATCACCTCCGCCACGGCGCCGCCGCAGAGAACGACGGAGGCCTGTCTGCCGGGGGTCAGTTTCGCGGAAAGTTTCCCGGCGTCGATCCCGGCGGTCTTGTTGCCGAGGGCATAGGTCTCCTCGCCGATGCGCACGCTGGAAGAGGTCAGGCGGTTCACCGTGCCGGACGCGAGGGAGCAGACCTCCTCGATTTTCAGCTGTTTCGCGGCCTTGTTCCAGTAGTAGAGCACGTAGTCGCCGCTGACCGCGTCCTCGGGATTGACGATCTCGTCGGGCTTTTCATTCCCGGCAAGGTTGACTTTGCCCTCGCCGTCCACTTTCAGCTGTCCGAAGGAAAGGGGGGTGAGCAGCGCGGTTTTCGCCATGCCGCCCTCCGCGGGTTTCAGAAGCTCGAAGCGGTAGAAGCCGAGCATGGATTCGAGGTCCCCCGCGTCCGTGATCCGGGAGAGCAGTCCGTCCTCCCCGAACGCGTAGACCATCAGTTCGCTGTCGTTGGTGGAAAGAGGTTCGGAATACCGGTCGACCAGCACGTAGGCGTCGCCGCCGATCTTCACTTTGCCGCCGTCCACCGTGACCTTGCCGGCCTTTTCGCGGACCGAAGCGGGAACGGCGGAGAGGATCTTTTCAGCCCCGCCGTCTTTCTTGAGGATCAGGCGGTAGGTCTCGCCGAGGTGTTCGTCGGGATCCCCGATGCCGCCCTCCGCGCCGTTCACGGTCAGCAGGGAGCCGTCGGCGGTCCGCAGGGAGACATAGCCTTTCTTCACGACCGTGCCGCCGTTCAGGGAATAGCGGTTGGTGGCCTCCAGCACCGCTTCGGTCATGTCGTAGCCGAAGACTTCCTCGATCACGGTGGTGGATACCGTCGCCGCGGAGCCTGCCGCCGTGGTTCTCGTGACGAGCATTTCGGCGGTCAGCGCGTTGTAGAGGATGACGGCGCACTCCGCCCGGGAGAGGGTCTCGTTGTAGCGCACGTCTTCCAGCCCGCGGTCAAGTCCGAGGCGCACGGCCTGATTGATGTAGGACCAGGGATAGCCCGCGTTCATGCTGTCCGTCTCCTGGCCGAGGACTCTCACAAGCATCGTCATGGCGTCCTGCTTGGTGATGCCGCCCTTCGGATTGAAGGTCGTGCCCGTGGTGCCGCGGATGTAGCCGCTTGCGTTCGCCCAGGAGATCGCGCCGTTGTAATAAGGTTCGTATAGGTCGGTGAAGCGGGTGGTGTTCTCGCGCCCCGCGTCGTCCCGTCCCAGCATCAGCCGGAAGAGCAGCGCGGCCATCTGTTCGCGGCTCACGTTCTCGTCGGGGGTGAATTCCGTTTCGCTCGTGCCCTTGATGACGCCGATGTCGGAGAGCATGGAGATCGCGGTGGAAGCCTTGTTGTCCTCCTTTACGTCTTCATAGGCTCTCGCTCCCGCTCCGACGGCGGAACCCGCGATCATCAGCGCCGCGAGCGCAGCGGATAAGAATTGTTTTTTCATGAATCGTCCTCCTTGGGATCTGGTTCGTTTGCCGGTCTCATTGCCGACGCGGACATGATACCACGGAACGATTCCGAAGTCAACGGTTTTTATGCATATGAAACATATTTGAAATATTAGTTCATGGTATTTTCATCATTTTGCACAAGTTTTCCTTGTCTTCCTCCGTCTGCCGCGCATTTTTCCGATGCGGAGGATACGGCGGAAAAGACTGCCGACGGCGCGGACCGGCAAAGAAAAAGCCCTCCTTTCGGAAGACTTTCTCACGGCTAATGCTAAATCCCTTCTAAGGGGTTACGCGGCTTCTTGAAAGAAGCCTGGCAAGAACTTCTGAAATGGATAGAGACAGGCTACATCAATAATGTGAAGTTGATGCCTTGACACACCAATATAGTCATCCAACCATATCAGGGTTATCCTTCGCGAGCTCACGGCAAGGCCGTTCGCATTCTACGGAGAGCGATCAAAACCCATGAAGACAGCTTTATAGAAGGAATATAGTATAAAAAACGGAGGATCCTATTTGCCCGACGCGTGTAGGACCTTGGTCATTTCCACGATGTTCGCATAATACTGCGCGGCGACCGCTCCGCCGTCCTCGTAGTCGGTCATGATGACAAGGATGTAGGGCTGGGTGTCGTAGACGATCGCCATGTCGTGATAGGAATCCACGTCCCATCCGTATTTGTGGCAGACCAGCGTGTCGGGATAGCGGTCGGCGATCAGGTTTCCGTATTTCGAGCGGGACATGAGGGAGCGCATCCAGACGGCGTATTCCGAGCCCTCTTCAAAATACTTGTAGACTTCTTTCAGAAAGATCGAGCAGTCCCGGGCCGAGAGGTTCATGAAGTCCGTCGGCGTCCCCCGGATCCCGAGCTCGTCCACCGCCCGGTAGAAGGAATCGTATCCGAAACGGTTGTAGATCTGCATGAACGCGATGTTGTCGCTGTACAGGAGGGCGTATTCGAAGAGATCCCGGATCGTCATTCTGACCCCGGCCTCCATCTCCATGATCTCGCCGGAACCTTCCTCGTACATCGTCTCGGGATCGTACACCCATTCTTCGTCCAGATTGTACTTCTCCTCCCCGGGTCCGTAGAGGATCTTCCCGTTCTCGTCCCGCATCCGCCCCGCTTCGAAGGCTTCGATCTCCCGGAAGACGGTGTAGAGATAGGGCACCTTGATGAGGGAGGCGGCGTACCGGATGTCGTCGGCGTGATAGGTCACGACCTCGTGGGTGATGAGGTTTTCGTAATAATACGAAAGGGTCGGATAGATCTCGGTGAGGCGGTCCGTCCCGGAGATCCAGTCCCAGCGGAGGGGCGCGCCCTTCTGCATGTACTGGATCAGCACCCGTTCGGGCTCGGTGAGGGGTTCCGGCACCGGTTCGATGACGGGAGCGGGTGGAGGCGTCGGGGCGGGTTCTGTCTTCTGACCCTCGTCCGGAACCGGTTCGGGCTCGGCGGGCGCGGGTTCGGGTTCCCCGGGCAATTCCGCGTTCTGTTCGCCCTGCGCGGGTTCGGGCGGATCTGCGATGACCGGAGGCTCTTCCGGGACGGGCTCCGGTTCCGGCGGGGGCTGGACGTCCGTGGGTTCGATCCCCCGCTCTTCCACGGGACCTTCCGTCGGCGCCTCGATGCCGGAATCCGACGGATCCGCTTCAAGGGTCAGGAATGAGACATAATCGGCTCCCATCGGGCTGACGAGAGGCGTTTCGGCCTCCTCCCATGCCCGGATCTGCGCGCGGGCTCCGTCGAGCTCGGCTTCAAGGGATCCGACCGTTTCCCGCAGATCGTCGCTCCTCTCTCTGAGGGCGCGGATCTTGTCCGCCTGAAGCTGGATCTTGCGGTTGAGCGCGTTCATTTCCTCCCGGAGCGTGTCGGCGGTGCGGTTGGCCTCGGCAAGGCGGGACGCGATCTGGGTGTTCGACTCCTCCATATCCTCTTCCGCGTCCTCGAGAAGCTCGATCATGGCCTCGAGTCCGTCGATCTTGAGGGCTTTCGCGTCCATCTCGTCTTCCGCGGTCTTCTTTTCGGCTTCGAGGGCGTCGATCTCCGCGTTCAGGTCGGAAAGCTCCCGGTTCAGCTCCGTCACCCGGAGGGACAGGGCGTCGTTGGATTCGCTGACCGAATGAAGCGTCAGGACTGCCGTGCGGTAGAGCACCGCGAAGGTCACCGTGGAGGCGAGAAGGGCGAAGGAGAGTAAGATCAGGAAGGCGTTGAGAGCTCTTCCCTTTTTCACTTGCATGAATTCCTCCGAAATGGCGCGATCCCGCGAAAAGCTCGCAGGATCGGAACCGGTTTATTGTTCGTCCCCGCTGTAGAAAACGATTTCCTGCGGGTATCTGAGGCCGAGCTTTTCATGGGCGATTTCTGCCACATAGTCGTCGTCGAAGGGTCGGTCGATCTCAGCCTGCAATTCGTTGATGTATTCGTTCATGCGGTCGATCTCCGCCTGGAGAGCCCGCTCTTTCGCGTAGAGGTCGTTCTGCTTCAGCCGGAGCGTGACGAAGGCGACGAGACAGAAGACTACGAGCACGAGCATACTGACGCGCACGAACATATTTCGGAACACGCTTCTCAAATCCCGGTCCCCTCCTCTCCGCAGAACGGAACATCCTTTGCGAGACGGCGGCGGAACTTCTCCGTTCTCCCGATGGCGCGGGCACGCCGGATCCGCCTTTCGGCCTTCTCCCCGGTCGCCCGCCAGATCAGAGAGAGGATCCGGCAGAAGAACCGCAGGACCGCCGCTCCCGGCACGATCACCGCCGCCCGGAACAGAGCCCGCAGAAACTGCGCAAGCAAACGGGCAGCCTCCGTGACGAGCCTCCCGGGACCCGCCTCCCAGAGCGCGAATCCGCCGATCGCCGACGCCGCGATGAACCAGCGGAACTGCCCGTCGTTCGCGGCGTAGACGAAAACCGCGAATGAAACCGACAAAACCGCCGCCCATGAGAGGTCGACGAAAAAGCGGACGCAGAACGGCAAAAATCCTTTTCGCTCGACAGGCTTTTTTCCGGCAAACGACACAAGTCCGCAAAGTATGGTTGTGATTCTTATTATATCGTATCCTGCGCCAAAAATCAACCCCAAAATGAAAGAAGTTGCGACAAGTTTTACCTGATTTTCGATGAAAATCTCGAGATACTGCATTTTACCGGAATAATTTTGCGAAAATCCC
>Ga0310695_10010831_pt1 | contig 13223 bp, 13 predicted proteins | sample RumenRJG_04DNA_FD_203882 | JGI IMG/M metagenome (GOLD analysis project Ga0310695, IMG submission 203882) | Bovine rumen microbial communities from Lethbridge, Alberta, Canada - RJG_04 (v2) (version 2) | ecosystem: Host-associated > Mammals > Digestive system > Stomach > Rumen | place: Canada...
GAGGCATGCCATGGTGGCTATCCTCGTAGTGGCTGCCATTATCACTCCAACGACTGATGTGTTTACACTGTTTGTCGTGGCTCTGCCCATCTATCTGCTCTATGAAGTAAGTATACAGATCGTGCGATGCACGAAATGAGGAATGAGTAATCGACGAAGTCGCTTTGACCTCGGTCAAAGAAATGAGAAATGAGGAGTTGTCGCCTTCAGCGATGAAAAATTGAAAATCAAGAATTATATGCTAAGAACTATCAGAATTTCATTGGCTACAGTAATGTTGGTATGCATCACATGGCTATTCCTTGACTTCACGGGAACTGCCTATGAGTGGTTCTCATGGATGCCCAAGCTGCAATTCCTGGAAGCGGTTCTGGCCGTGAACATTGGAGTGATTGTATTCCTGATGATACTAACACTCGTCTGCGGACGCATCTACTGTTCCGTGATTTGTCCACTGGGAATCATGCAGGACATCTTCGGATGGCTGGGCAAGAAGCAAAAGAAGAACCGCTACACCTACTCCAAGGAGGTGAAGTGGTTGCGCTATCCTGTGCTCGTCCTGTTCATCATTGCCCTCGTGGCAGGCATCGGCACGCTGTTCCAATTGTTAGCCCCCTACTCTGCCTACGGGCGCATTGCCACTTACCTGTTGCAACCCGTATGGGTAGCAGGCAACAATGTGCTGGCAACCCTTGCGGAAAGAGCAGACAGCTATGCGTTCTATCACGTCAGCAAGGACATTCCCAATTACTATTTGATTACCATCATTGCCGCTTGGACGTGGGCCATCGTGGCCGCACTCGCATGGAATTACGGTCGTACGTATTGTAACACCATCTGTCCGGTGGGTACGTTCCTCAGTTTTTTCAGCCGTTTCTCATGGCTAAAGATTCACTTTGACGAGAGCAAGTGCAAGAACTGCTCCATGTGCTCGAAGAACTGTAAAGCCGCCTGCATCGACTATAAGACCCACAGCGTGGACCACAGTCGCTGTGTGGTGTGTGGCGACTGCATCGAAAGCTGTAAGTTTGGGGCGCTGGAGTATAGTTTCTCTAGACCGTCTAGACAATCTAGAGATTCTAGACAATCTAGCATCGATGAAAGCAAGCGCAGCTTCCTGGTAACCACAGCCATGCTAACCACGGCTGCCTTGGCCCAGCAGAAAGACAAGGTGATGGACGGCGGACTGGCAGAGATAGAAGACAAGGTTGCTCCTGAGCGGCAGACCCTGCTAACTCCTCCCGGCTCGAAATCAATGAAGAACTTTGCCCAACACTGTTCGGGTTGTCAGCTCTGTGTATCAGAATGTCCCAATCAGGTACTGAGACCTTCAACCGATTTGCTGCATTTGATGATGCCCACTATGTCGTACGAACTGGGCTACTGCCGACCAGAGTGTAACCGTTGCTCGGAGGTTTGTCCTGCAGGTGCCATCCTGCCTATCCCGAAAGAGGCCAAATCGTCAACACAGCTGGGACATGCCGTATGGATCAAGAAGAACTGTGTTCCACTGACAGACGGTGTGGACTGCGGAAACTGCGCCCAGCACTGTCCTGTAGGAGCCATTGAGATGGTACCCAGCAATCCTGACGATGAGGAGTCACCTTATGTTCCCGCTATCAACGAAGCCCGCTGCATTGGCTGTGGTGCTTGCGAATACCTGTGTCCGGCACGTCCGTTCTCTGCCATCTATGTGGAAGGACATGAAGTGCATAAGGAACTGTAGCCTCTGAGCTATAGCTCAAATGAGAAATGAGAAATGAGGAGTGACAAAAGTCCGCTCGACTTTAAGTCGCTTGCCCAAGCAAGAACGAAGTTAAATGAAAGAAATGAAAAATATATCGAGAAGGTCGTTCCTGAAGATGTTAGGAGGTGGAGCTGTGGCTACCGCCGCCGTCATGACGGGCTGTAAACCAAAGTCTGCCACCCAAGCAGTAGATGACTATAAGAAACAAGTAGAGCCACCCGTAGGCAAGATGACCTATCGCAAGAATGAGCCAAAGGGTGACAAGGTATCCATATTAGGTTATGGCATGATGCGTCTGCCTTCGAAAACGGAGAACAAAGACGACTATGACCAGGACATGATTAACCAGCAGGTGGACTATGCCATAGAGCATGGTGTGAATTACTTCGACACGTCACCCGTATATTGCCAGGGTAAGTCAGAGGCTTGCACAGGTATCGCCCTAAGCAGACATAAGCGCAGCGAATACTATGTAGCCACCAAGTTGTCGAACTTTAACCGCGATTTTTGGACGTTCGAGAAGTCAAAGGAGATGTATCTCAACTCCATGAAACAGTTGCAGGTGGACTATATCGACTATTACCTCCTGCATGCAGTAGGTGGAGGTATGGACGAGTTCAACGGACGCTATGTGGACAATGGCATCATGGACTTCCTGATGAAGGAGCGCGAGGCCGGAAGGATACGCAACCTGGGATTCTCCTTCCATGGCTATAAGACGGTGTTCGACGAGGTACTGGCAACCCATGAAAAATATCATTGGGACTTTGTGCAGATAGAGCTGAACTATCTGGACTGGGACTTTGCCAACGAGATAAACAGCAGGAATGTGGATGCCAGTTACCTTTATAGCGAGTTGCAAAAACTAAAAATTCCCGTAGTGGTCATGGAGCCGCTGCTGGGTGGACGACTGGCTAACCTGCCACAATATATGGCCACGGAACTGAAACAGCGTGAGCCAGAGCGTAGTGTGGCCTCATGGGCTTTCCGCTATGCAGGAACACCAGAAGGCGTACTGACCGTACTGTCAGGCATGACCTATATGGAACACCTGAAGGACAATCTCCTCTCCTATTGTCCACTGGTTCCACTGACCAAAACGGAACAGGAATACCTGCATCGTGATGTGGCAGAACGTATTGTAGGTTTGGAGAACATTCCTTGTAATGACTGTAAATACTGCATGCCATGTCCATACGGGGTAGATATCCCCGCCATCTTCGTACATTATAATAAATGTAAGAATGAAGGCCTGCTGCCCCGTGACCGTATGGACAAAGAATACAAGGAACAGCGCAGAGCCTACCTGATAGGCTTGGACAGAAAGGTTCCCAAGCTCAGACAGGCCGATCACTGTATCAGTTGTGGGCAATGTGAGCCCCATTGTCCGCAGAATATCCGTATTCCCAGAGAGCTACGGAAAATCAGCGAATTCGTAGAAGCCCTCAAGCAGGACACGCTGACCCGTCCGCAGGAAGAATAAAAGAAAAGCCTCTTTGGAATGAACCAAAGAGGCTTTTTCATTTAAGCACTATACCCCTACTTTGCATAAGCTACGGAACGGGTCTCGCGGATCACGGTAATCTTCACCTGTCCGGGATAAGTCATCTCATTCTGAATCTTCGACGCAATCTGTCCGCTGAGTGCCTCGGTCTCTGCATCATCCATCTTATCAGCACCGACGATGACACGCAGCTCACGACCTGCCTGGATAGCATAAGTCTTGGTGACGCCAGGATAGCTCATCGCAATAGCCTCAAGGTCGTTCAGACGCTTGATATAAGCCTCGACGATTTCACGACGGGCACCAGGACGAGCACCACTGATAGCATCACAAATCTGTACGATGGGAGCCAGCAGCGTCTGCATCTCCATCTCGTCGTGGTGAGCACCAATAGCATTGCAGATATCGGGCTTCTCCTTGAACTTCTCAGCAATCTTGGCACCATAGATAGCGTGTGGATCATCAGTATCCTCATCGGGCACCTTACCGATATCGTGTAACAGTCCGGCACGCTTGGCCTTCTTCGGATTCAAGCCCAGCTCTGCAGCCATCACGGCACAGAGGTTGGCTGTCTCACGGGCATGCTGCAACAGGTTCTGACCATAGCTGGAACGGTATTTCATCTTACCGATAATACGAATCAGCTCAGGATGCAGGCCATGAATACCCAGGTCGATAGCCGTACGTTTACCTGTCTCGATTATCTCGTTCTCCAACTGTTTCTTTACCTTGGCAACGACTTCCTCGATGCGAGCAGGATGGATACGACCGTCAGCTACTAACTGGTGGAGTGCTAGACGACAGGTCTCACGACGAACAGGATCGAAGGCAGAAATCACGATGGCTTCGGGAGTATCGTCAACCACGATTTCAACGCCACAGGCAGCCTCCAAGGCACGGATGTTACGACCCTCGCGACCAATCACACGACCCTTTACGTCATCGTTGTCAATATGGAATACGGAAACGCTGTTCTCTACAGCTGTCTCGGTTGCCACACGCTGAATGGTCTGGATAACAATCTTCTTGGCCTGGGCATTGGCGTTCAGCTTAGCCTCGTCCATAATCTCATTGATATAGGCTGCGGCATCAGTCTTTGCCTCGTCTTTGAGGGACTCTACCAAACGAGCCTTTGCCTCATCGGCAGAAAGGCCAGAAAGCTCTTCAAGCTTAGCACGCTCCTGAAGTTGCATCTTCTCAAGCTCTTCCTGTTTGAGGGCTAACAACTTCTTCTCGTTCTCAATGCGGTTTTGCTGGTTGTCGAGTTCATTCTTTCGACGTCCCAACTCTTCCTGACGCTGATTAAGCGAGATTTCACGCTGTTTTAACTTGTTCTCGTTCTGCTGGATATGCTGGTTGCGCTGTTGCACTTCCTTTTCCAGCTCGCTCTTCTTGTTCAGGAATTTCTCCTTCACCTCGAGCAGTTTCTTTTCCTTGATGACTTCTGCCTCTTTTTTAGCGGCGCTAACCATCTCGTTATATTTTCCCTTAATAACAAAGCGGAAAATCAAAAAGCCACATACACCACCCAATACTAAGGCGGCAACAATGGCGATAATAGCAACAATAATGTTCATAAATAATTATATATAGAGTTAATGTTCTTGTAACTAGCCTTCATCGAGTGCTTTTTGAATCTCAGTTGTAAGCTGTGCAATAACATTATCATAAGGAGCAGTGTCGTTATTCGAACACTCTTTCTGATACATCAGCGCAATATCTACTAGCGTCATCAGCGAAATAATATGTTCATTCTTACGTCCTTTATAAGCCTGGGCGTAAGCATTATAACGATCGGTGATGAGTTTCGCTGCCGAACGATAATACTCTTCATCTTCCCGATTGATGACGACTTCTATGTCTTCGTCGTAGACGTGCAGTCTGATATGTAGTCGATCCTTGTTTTGTTCTGCCATGGATTCTTATCCTTTTACTTTTCGTCACTGAGGATAGCAATGCACTTATTAACGTCACGTATTAGCTTGGACAACCGGTCCTTGGCACCATCCAGGTTACCATCGGTAATTTCAATCATCCTTGCCATTTTCAGTGAATCATAGTCATACTGCTGCTGTTCCAACTTGGATTTTAGCGCTGCTATTTCTTTTTTGCCGTTTTCCACCTCTGCACACAAATCCTTATTCTCCTTTTTCAGTTCTTGAAAGCGAAGAATCATTTGGCGCAATCGGGTCTCGAACGTCTTTAAAGTCTTCTCGTTAGCAGTCATAACTAAGTCACTTTATTCCACAAAGGTAGGAAATATATATGAGAAATGTGAAGTGTGAAATGAGAAATGAATAACGCGTTAAGCAATTTTAACCAAACTGTTTTTGTCATTACTATTTTTTAACAGCCTTGATTCGTTTCTTTGTTCTCACTTCTCGTTTCTCACTTGGAATCGTTAACTTTCGGTTCCTTCTTGGCCAACATGACCACCTTATAAACAAAATCAGTAGTCCACTGCTGAGAAAATCCCAATTTCTGGGCATATTGGCGAATAGCCACTACCGTCTTCATCACAGCCGCGTCAGAAAAGTCATTCTTGTTAAAGATATCGTTGACTGTTTTTTCTGTCATCGTACGAATAGCACTTTTGAAGAAGCTTGGCAGACGAAGTTTGAACTTCATGAGATTGCCGGTAAGCATCATCAGGTCCTGGGTAAAGCCAGAGAACTGATACATGTAAGTCTGTACATCCTGTACCTTCTTGCAACGCTTACGGATACTGGCATCAATCTCCTTGGTGAAGTTGTCGTCCATACCATAAAGCTCTTTCAGCATCTTATTGCAGCGAGCCTTTTCAGCCAAACCCAGTTTGTTGTTTTGTGTCGGCACTTTTAAAGTAGCCTTGAACACGCGAAGGTCTGGCAGTGCAGCCAGATTGGTAATACCCAGATCAGCAGCCATGACAGCCTGGAAATAGACACGGATAAGCGTCATAAAATCCTCCATGCCGCCAGCCTTCTGCGTTTCTTCTTTCTTTCCGAATAATTTACTTATAAAACTCATTTTTTATTATCAATTATCAATTATAAACTATCAATGAGGACGTAGTCCGCCCTTAATTGCGTGCAAAGGTACAAAATAAATTGAGAATTAAGAATTGAGAATTGAGAATTTTTTGTATATTTGCAGCAAAAATATGTAAAACGACAGAAATTATGAAAGGTATTGTATTAGCTGGAGGTAGTGGAACCCGCCTCTATCCTATCACTAAAGGTGTTTCGAAACAGTTGATTCCTATTTTCGACAAGCCCATGATTTACTATCCCATCTCGACGCTGATGTTGGCTGGTATCCGTGAGATATTGATTATCTCAACGCCATACGACCTGCCGGGATTCAAGCGTCTGCTTGGCGATGGTTCAGAGCTGGGTGTAAGATTCGAATATGCCGAGCAGCCTTCTCCAGATGGTCTGGCACAAGCTTTCATCATTGGCGAAAAGTTCATTGGTAATGATTGCGCCTGTCTGGTTTTGGGCGACAACATTTTTTATGGCAGCGGTTTTACAGGTATGCTCAAGCAAGCCGTCAAAAGTGCCGAAGAAGACGGACATGCCACCGTATTCGGCTACTACGTCAACGATCCCGAGCGATATGGTGTTGCAGAGTTCGACAAGGACGGCAACTGCCTAAGCATTGAAGAGAAGCCTGCAAAGCCCAAGTCCAACTATGCAGTGGTTGGTCTCTATTTCTATCCCAACAGTGTCGTGGAGATTGCTAAGAACATCAAGCCGAGTGCCCGTGGAGAACTGGAGATCACGACGGTCAACCAGAAATACCTAGAGGACAAGAACCTGTTGGTACAAACCCTGCAGCGTGGTTTTGCATGGCTGGATACCGGCACACACGACTCTCTGTCGGAGGCATCCACCTTTATTGAAGTTATCGAGAAAAGACAAGGTCTGAAAGTGGCCTGTCTGGAAGAGATTGCCTACAAGCGTGGATGGATAGACAAAGAACAATTAAAGAAACTGGCCGAGCCAATGGCCAAGAACGACTATGGCCAGTATCTGCTGCGTCGCGCAGAGGAATACAAGAAGGAATGAGAAATGAGTAATGAGAAATGAGAAATGATTGTTTCCGCCCAGGATTTTAGCACGGGCGTTCTGCCTATGTGGTAATCATCATTTCTCATTTCCATTTCTCATTTCTCATTTCTCATTTTGAAAAATTCCTCACGCAGTTACTCAGCGCTTTAGGATTTCCCATATCATACATCACACCCTTTAAGCGTATTCCCATCATACCACTCTGCTTGCGCACTGCATCAAGAGCGGCTGTCAGTTCTATCTCGCGGGTGAAGTCGCCTTCTGCATCAGCCTGCTGAATATCAGCAGCCAGTTGCGCAAAGACCTCCGGTGTCAGGATATACTGGCCAAACACGCTATAATATTCCTTCTTTCCTTCGGCATTCCGAACCCCCAGGAACTCCTCTGCATAACTGGCCTTGGGTTTTTCATTCATCACTGAGACATTGAGAACGGTATGGTCTTTATCTTCCCATACACCACTCAAAATACCATAATGGCTTACCTCAGCCAAGGGAACGGGGTGGATACTAATCATGAGTTGGTTATAACGCTCATATTCCTCTATCATCTGCAAGGCACAGGGCTTATTAGACAGCGTGCGGTAAAGGGTATCACCCAAGAGCAGCAGGACGGGTTCGTTACCTGCAAACTCCGCAGTCTGATAGACCGCATGACCAAATCCTCTCTTTTCTCGCTGATAGACATAACGTAAACGTTTGCCTATAGACAGGATACGATTCTCATATTCCTGTGCCTCAGGATTCAGCTTACGCAAGTGTTCCTCCGAAAGTGGACGCTCAAAGAACTCCGTGTATTGAAGGCGCTCCTCTTCGGAACCCAGTACCAAACAAATCTCCTCAACACCACTCTTGACCAACTCCTCTAATAAGATAAGGATAACAGGACGTACCATTCCGTCTGGACAAGGTATGGGGAAGAAATCCTTCTTCAAGGCACGGGTAGCAGGATAAAGACGAGTTCCGAAACCCGCAACAGGGATAATAGCTTTGCGAACCGTATGTACAGGATGCAAAGTCAGTGGATATGCCCGCATGTCCTTTGCATTCAGATAGTCTATCAGCTGTTGCTGGGTCTCCGCATTACGAGCCAGGAACTGGACAGAGCCGTCCCCATGGGAGCCAACACCCTTGCCGCCATAAACCATCGGTTGTATCTTGGGGTCCTTCAGCACCTCATGAAGCTTAGGAGCCCATAAAGCTGGCGACATAGGAGCGACATACTTGTCGAACATCTCTTCGGCTTTTGTCATCAGTCTGCCTAAAGCCTCTGCGTCTCCGCTCGCCATATACTGAATGGCCTTATCTACAGTTTCCTGGTTCCATTCACCCAACGCCTTATGGAGATTCTCTTCAGACTCATTAGAAGCAAAAGGATAGGCTTTGTTCAAGTCGGAAAGAATCTTAATCGTATCTTTTTCCGCACACAAATCAGCAAACACCCAATACAACGGCTTTTTCACATTCAGCGCCTTCACCTCAATCTCATCGCCATCAAAAGTCATCAGGTTAGGTTTCACACCAAAGGCACATGCCTGATCCAGACGTCCACAACGGGAAGAAGTACGAATCTCGCCCAAATAGGCAATATTCATTTCGCCCAGCGTATTCAGATTCAGGTTATACAACTGATTAAAAGCACGAGCCACTAGCACGCAGATAGCGGCAGAGGAAGACAAACCGCTCTTCATGGGCAGCGTCATACGCGTGATACGGATACGCACGCCACCCACTTTATACCATTCCAGCATATAGGAAGCCACACCGGCACAGTAGCAGAAGAAAGAGCCCGACTTGGCCACATGCTTCAACTCGGCTTCATTCATTCTGCAGGAGAAATCACTCCATTCCCCCTCTATTTCGGGGGCATCGCTATACATCTCAAAGATGGAAGACTTCTCTACCTCGGCATAAATACCTTGCTCTATACCAGTAACGATTGACGCACCCGGCATGATTTCCGCATTCATCGTACGATAGTGACCTGCCCAGTCCGTGTGTTCTCCAAACAGGCACAAACGACCTGGAACGAATAGTTTCTTCATGATGTTTTTTTTTGGTTTTTATGTAAAATATGCACAAAGGTACTAACAAATGGGTAAAATACAAAATAAAACGGATTTTTTTCCCAATTTATTTGGTCAAATTGATTAAAATATATACTTTTGCAAGCAAATTATAACGTATTTTAATAACTTTTTAAAACATCTAGCCTATAGAGAAAACTCTACTTCATTATTAAAAAAGGAAGAAAATGAAGGATTATGCAAGCTTGACCGACGAGCAGTTGGCATTGCTTTACGTAGGAGGAGACTATAGCGCTTTTGATGTGTTATTAGAACGCAATCAGCAAAAGCTCTACTCGTATATTCTATTCGTGGTTCACGACCCCGAAATGGCTAACGACGTCTTCCAGGAGACCTTTGTAAAAGTCATCACCAAGTTACAGGATGGCAAATACACAGACTCCGGCAAGTTCAGTTTCTGGCTTACGCGTATTGCACACAACGTGATGATGGACAACTACCGTCATCAAAAGACGACGCAGATTGTAGAACCTACGGAGGACAATGACCTGAACAAGTTACGCTCCAACGACATCATGGACATTAACAGAGAGAACGAATATGTGAACACCCAGGTGATGAATGACGTGCGTAACCTGATGGAAGCACTGCCTGCACCACAGCGTGAGGTGGTTTATATGCGCTTCTATCAAGACCTGTCGTTCAAGGAAATTGCCGAAATAACTGGTGTTAGCATCAACACGTCATTAGGTCGCATGCGTTATGCTCTGATTAACATGAGACGCATGGCAAGAGAGCATCACATCCAATTGAATATGGAACTTTAGCGCTTCGCTAGTTGATAGTTGATAGTTGATAGTGGATAATAATCGACTGCGGTAGCAAACTATCAATTATCAACTATCAACTATCAATTAGGGCGGAGCCCGCTACGGCTACGCCCGCAACGCCCGTAAATCGTGAATGGTCTGCTCGGGTGTGGGACTATGGAACACATAGCTTCCAGCAACCAATACATCAGCACCAGCCTCAACAAGGCGAGGTGCTGTTTCTTGCTGTACCCCACCGTCAATTTCTATCAATGCTTTCGAACCGCTCTCAGTAATCAGATGACGCAACTGACGCACCTTCTTGATGGTGTTCTCTATAAATGTCTGACCACCGAAGCCTGGGTTGACGCTCATCAACAGGACCATATCCACATCGTTAATGATGTCTTCCAGCAAGCACACCGGTGTAGAAGGATTCAGGGTGACACCGGCTTTCATGCCTGCCTGATGAATTTCCTGAACAGTGCGATGCAGATGGACACAAGCCTCCAGATGTACATTCATCATCATGGCGCCCAACTTAGCCGTCTGTTTGATATATTGTTCCGGATGAACAATCATGTAATGGACATCCAATGGTTTCGTACACTTTTTGGCGACAGCATCCAAAACAGGAAAGCCAAAGGAGATATTAGGGACAAACACACCGTCCATCACATCCAGGTGAAGCCAGTCGGCCTCACTGCGGTTTATCATTTCCAGTTCACTGTCGAGATGCAGGAAGTCGGCAGCGAGCAGCGAAGGAGATACTAATGTTGCCATAATCTTCTATGTTAGTTCAAACACGTAGCTGAGGTATTGCCTTCAGCCGTTTTCAGTTCGTGATACATCCGAGCAAACTGCTTGATGAACAAGATAGTCGATTTACGGGGTTCTAATTCGTTGGGAGTAAAATTTTGCATAGGCACTACGTTTAATCGTTTTCTTATTTAACGTACGGTATTTGCCTTTTATTATACTTCACCAAAACTTTTTTTATCTCACCCGATAATCATCTATTTGCTTGATGCCATTCAGGAAGTCACGGGCCGCCATTCGCTTCTTGCCAGCCAGCTGCAACTCTACTATTTCCAGCAGCTCATCAGCAGCTGACACACAAAGGACCTTTCCCTCTATGCTGATTTGTCCGATGCCCTTTCCCGGCTTACCAGTCTTTCGTGTCTTATAGATTTTCAGTACCGTTTCCTTACCATCAGGAGCAACCAGCGTCGTCCAGGCTCCAGGATACGGACTCAATCCACGCACAAAGTCATATACCTGTTTGGCTGTCTTCGACCATCCTATCTCGCAGGTTTCCTTGAAAATCTTCGGAGCGGGTTTTAGCGCTTCGCTAGTTGATAGTTGATAGTGGATAGTTGATAATTGACTATCTTCTTGGGCGATAGTTGCAGGGTGACCGTCTGCAGCAATGATGGCGTCCAGCGTCTCTAAGCAAAGCTCAGCACCCAGATGCATCAGTCCGTCATAGACATACTCCACGTCAGCGTCATCAGGAATGGCAAAGGGCTTCTTCATGATGATACGCCCGGTATCGATATCGTGATCCAGGAAGAAGGTGGTCACACCCGTCTCTGTCTCTCCGTTGATAACCGCCCAGTTTATCGGAGCTGCGCCACGGTATTGCGGCAACAGGGCGGCATGCACGTTAAACGTACCGTATTCCGGCATCGCCCACACCACTTCGGGTAACATTCGGAATGCCACAACCACTTGCAAGTTAGCATGATAGGAACGAAGCTGTTCTATGAACACAGGGTCTTTCATCTTCTCCGGTTGCAACACGGGCAATCCCTTTTCCAAGGCATACTGCTTCACGGCAGAGGGTTGCATCTCAGTCTGGTGACGTCCTACAGGTTTGTCTGGCTGAGTCACAACCGCCACCACATTATAATCATTCTCCACCAGTGCCTGCAGTGTCTCCACGGCAAACTCCGGTGTTCCCATAAACACAATTCTTAAATCTGATTTTCGCATACGCTAATTAATAATTGATAGTTGATAGTTGATAATTAATCAAATACTCTTCTTTGTTGTTTTAATCGAGGATACTAATAATCTGATTAACTCATCAACATCTTGCTTTAACGACATATAAAGATTGTCATCCAAAAATTCAGAGCGATGGAGAACAACCAACCAATACGAAGTCTCACTGGCTTCTTTAAGTGCTATACTGTATTTACTTAAAAAGTCTGCTTTGCTCTGCGCCTGGATTCCTTCGTGAATATTGGCACCTATACTCGTTCCACTACGGAACAGTTGTTTTGACATAATAAATTCCTGTCTGTCATTCATTAAATATTGATAACACTTAGCCATCCTAATGGCAAAGTCAACACTTTTATCAGTCAATATACTTCCTTGCGTCATAATTATCAACTATCAATTATCAACTATCAACTAGGGCAACGCCCGTTGCCCGCTCAGTCTTGACTCAGGTCGTGCACCATCTTTCGATACATATCATACATCCTGCGACGGGAAATATAACCCTTCAGATGCCGATCCTCGTCTAATACCGGCAACCAGTCGGCCTGCGTACGCTCAAAGGTTTTCATCACCTCGGTCATTGGCGTATTGTCATTCAGCACGGCAGCAGGATCAACCATCAGCTGACTGGCCTTAAAGTGATGATACAGCTCTGTGCGGAATACAACATGCCGTATTTTCAGGATGTTCACCTCTCCCAACAGCACACCTGCCGCATCCGTCACCGGCAACACATTGCTGTGGCTGCGACTGATTTTATGAACCATCTGTCCCAATTCCATATCGGGAGAAACGCTCTGGTAGTCACGGTCTATCACCGAGTCAAGGCTCATCAGCGTCAACACGGCATGGTCGGTATGGTGTGTCTTCAACCTTCCCTGCTTGGCCAGTCGCATACCATAGATGCTGTGAGGCTCGAAAATGATGATAGTCAGATAGGCCGATACCGAAACTATCATCAACGGCATAAACATATTAAAGCCACTGGTTATCTCGGCAATGAGGAAAATACCCGTCAAAGGAGCGTGCATCACACCCGACATCACGCCAGCCATTCCCAGCAAGGAGAAATTCT
>Ga0310695_10010832_pt1 | contig 13223 bp, 9 predicted proteins | sample RumenRJG_04DNA_FD_203882 | JGI IMG/M metagenome (GOLD analysis project Ga0310695, IMG submission 203882) | Bovine rumen microbial communities from Lethbridge, Alberta, Canada - RJG_04 (v2) (version 2) | ecosystem: Host-associated > Mammals > Digestive system > Stomach > Rumen | place: Canada...
TGTTGCCGACATCGCTGCTGCTAAGGCAAAGGGTGCCCGTATCGACTCTGTCAACCAGGTTACCTTCACTGCTCCTGTCTTTGTACAGGCTACAGGTGCCAGCGAGCCCGCTCTCTCTGGTGCAGTAGCAGCCAGCAAGCAGGGTGACTTCAGCAAGGCTGTTGTAAAGGGTAACGGTGGTGCTTACCTCTTCAAGGTGCTGAAGAAGTCTGAGCGTCAGGGTGTGAAGTTCGATGAGAAGGTGGCAGAGCAGCAGCTCCAGCAGCAGGCTATGCAGGCTGCAGGCCGTTTCCTCCAGGAACTTTATCAGAAGGCCGACGTTGTTGACAACCGCTATCTGTTCTTCTAAGAATAAGTTTTCTAGAACATAAAAGAAAGAGGCGTTCCAAATCAGGAGCGCCTCTTCTCTTTTCTGATGCAGAGTAGGGTGAGATCGTCACTCTGTTCGGTGTCACCCACAAAGTCGTGTACGGCTTGGATCAATCGCTCTATCAGAGCCTTCGGAGCGAGTTCTTTTGCCTGGACGGCATTGTTCAGCTCGTTGAAGATCCTCTCTTCGCCAAACTCCTTCTTTTCGGCATTCATCGCCTCGTTCAGTCCGTCGGTATAGAACAGCATGCTGGATCCCTGCTCTAGGACCACGGTCTGCATCTGATAGACGGTATCGGGAACAGCACCCACAGGGAAGGAGAATTCCACACCCCAGGCGTGCGCTTTCTGTCCGATGATGATAGGCGGCTCATGCCCCGCATTACAGTATCGCAGCAGTCCTGACTCCATATCGAGTATGCCGACGAAGAGGGTCACGAACATGCAGCTCTCATTGTTCTGACTCAGATCATGGTTCATCTGCGTCACGATGTGTCACCGTCTGTAGGAATACCATAGATTGTTAAAGATAATTTAGCCATATATATAATATAGTTTTAGTTTCTGCTTTCAAAGTTACGGAATTTTCGGGCAAAAATCGGCACAGTGCGGCAAAAATTATCATAAATTAACACGACACTTCAGAACTCGTAGCCGAGATTCAGATAGAGATAGAGCTCATTGGTATGGTTGGAGTAACCTAAGGAACCGCCGAGCGGTCCGAACATCGTATTATAATAATAGGAGCCCTGCACACCGATCATGGTTCCGCGCTTGAGCAGGTTGCCCACTTTATCCGCCTGTTGGCCGCCTGCCACGCGCAGCAGCACGAAGTGATTGGTGCCCATGCGCTGCTGGGCCTGCAACTGGAAGGCCACGAACTGATTGTCCACATACTCCATCCGTCCCATACCGGCAAAGGGCATCTGCTGGTCCACGTAATGGCCGAACCAGTCGCCGCCGATGGTGTTGCTGTAGATGCTGGGGATCACCGAACCGAAGAGCAGACGTCCGTAGAACATGGGCTGGATGGTGAGCCGCTCCCCGAAGGGGATCGACACGCGCCAGTTGGCACTGATGATACTCGTACCAGGTTTCTTGCCCTGATAGGTGCCGTCGTCAGCCCGATAGTCCATCTTGGCGAAATCGTTGGTCAGGTAGGTATATTCCGCATTGAAGCGCACGCCGCGGGTGGGGAAGATCCAGTTGTCCTCGTTGTTATAATGGATGCGCCCGAAGTAACTGTAGAAATGTTCGTTCTTCACGCCCATGTAATTGATCGTATCCGACTTCAGCTTACTGCTATAGTGCATATAGTTCCACTGGATACCCATCTGGAGGTTAAAGGCGCGCAGGTTGAAGTTGATGGGTGTCAGCTCCGCCTGTGTCTGGTTATACAACAAGTTATAGTCGCGATTGCCATTCACATAGATATCCAGGTCGTTGCGTCGGAAGGAGAGACTCAGCGTCGGACGGGTGAAACTGCGCGGGTGGAACATCAGGTCGGCACCCAGTTTGATGCGCTTACCCAACCGCAGGGTGAAGTCGGAGCTGATCGGTGTCGAGGTCTTCAGCGGCACGTTGAGACCCACCTGCAGGGCGGCATACTCCTCGGTGTCGAAGCGGAGACCCACATACAGACGGTCGGTACGCTTCCTGCCAGCCGTGAGACGCACCACGTAGGCGGAATCCTTCGTGGGGATCAGTCTGCTCTCCGCCGTCGTATAGAAGAGGTCGATACGCATGGAGGTCGTGATCTCCTGTTCCTTCGCGGCGTTGATGCTGTCGAGCTTCGAGAGGTGGAACTTCTGACGCAGGAACTTCTCATCGCTCTCCGTCATGTTCTCGAACTCAAAGCCTGCCACGCGCTGTTTATTGGTCATGATCTCGGGATTCACGGGGTGGAGGAGTTTCGGACGGAACGAATCGCTGATGCCGATGCGCTGTTTCAGGGCGATCAGCTCGTCCCAGTGGCGCATCGCCTCCTCCTCACCGCGTCGGATCAGTGAGTCGATGGCAGAAGCCGAGAAACTGGCGGCACCGAAGCCAGTGGGATCCACATACATATACACGTCGGTGAGCTCCTTATTCTCCTCGAACTTATTCTTCGTGTTCGCATCCACGATCTGTCCCAGCACACTCATCGTGTCCCACACGTCATCGGTGGTCTTCGGACGGTCGTGTACGGAGATGCCGATCACGATGTCGGCGCCCATCTCTCGGGCGATATCCACGGGGAAATTATTACGCATGCCACCATCCACGAGCACACAACTGTCCAGTCTCACGGGTGAGAACACGGCAGGGATCGCCATCGAGGCGCGCATGGCCAGGGGCAGTCGTCCGCTGTGGAAGTCATACTCCGTATAGGTGATGATATCCGTAGCCACACAGGCGAATGGGATAGGGAGGTCGCGTGAGAAATCGAGCGAGTCGGTATAGCCCACGCAGAGCTTCTCAAACAGGGTGGCGAGGTTTTTACCCTTGATCAGTCCACCTGCCTGCTTGTTGCGCTTACCGCCGAAGATCGACGTGGAGATGGCGTAGGTGTACTGCTTCTCCATGTCGCTGAGATTCTGGTTACGCATGTTTTCCCGGTCGCTGATCACGTAAGACCAGTCCTGGGCACGGGCCACGGAGTCGAGCGAATGGGCATTATAGCCGATGGCATAGAGACCGCCCACGATACTACCCATCGAGGTACCGGTGATGATATCGATGGGGATGCCGGCCTTCTCCAGCACCTTCAGCACACCGATATGTGCCATACCCTTCGCACCGCCGCCACTCAGTACGACCGCCACCTTCTTCCTGCCCTCAGCCTTCTGAGGCTCCGCACTCACCTTGCCGCCGATCAGCAGCATCACTACAAAAAACAGTATTCTTGTCTTCATTTAGTATATCTTCTCGTTTCAGGTTGCAAAGATACATCTTTTTTCGGATATGCATCGTAAATCCACAAAAAAATTGCCCCTCCCGCTTTTGCGGGAGTAGAATCCCTTGTCTAATTTTAGTGCCATAATTTGTTTTATTCTAAGGGTTTGTAAACGAATTTCATTTTCCTTAAAACCTCTTCCTTGATTCGTTTTTTTGCGGTCTGGCTGAGAGATTTTTTCTGGTAGGCCTACAAAAATTTTCTCGTTGGCTTAGCCGCAAATTCTGTTGCCTTTCAACAACAGTGCAAAGGTACACAAAATAATTGAGAACACCAAAGCTTTATCAAACTTTTTTCGAATGATTTTCAAGGCAGGGGGTAGTCGTCGTTTCGGAAGCAAATATTCAAGTATTCATATATTCAAGTAGGACAGGAAGGTTTTTTATTTTTCAATTTCTACTAACTAAGAATTTATATATTATATTATATATTATAATATTTAATATAATATATAAATTATAAACCATTATTTCTATCTATATTCTTTTCTTCGCAAGTCCCGTTTCCCCTATTGCAAATACCTTCCTGTCCTATTTGAATACTTGAATATATGAATACTTTAGTGAGATCATGTTGTAAATAGTATTTTCTCATCATCTGTGGAAGACTGCTCGAAATGACAGGCAAGCAAAAGGGTTCGCTTCTCAGCGAACCCTGTATGCTAGATGACAAAAAGGGGTGTCGAGATGACAAAGAGGGGGTTACGCGGTAGGATGATCGCTGTTCGGGATGAGGTGGACATCACACTGCGGGAAGGGGATGGTGATGCCGGCATTGGTGAGGGATTCGTAGATCACTTCCTTGGCACGATCCACGTAGCCGATACGCTCGGCCACCAGCACGTACTGCTTCACGTTGATGTTCACAGCACTGTCGCTCATATTGCCGACGACCACATAGACACCGTGTTTGGGATCCACAATCTCGCGGCCGTACTGATCCTTGGTACGCATCTTCTGCATACCCTCCACCAGCACCTCGCGCACGTGCTTGATGTCGGTACCATAGGCCACACCTACAGTGATGACGGTCAACTCATAGGAGTGGTTGCGCGTCAGGTTGTTGAAGTTCTTACCAAAGAGCGACGAGTTGAGGAACGACATTTCCGTGCCCTCGATGGTCTCTGCCTGTACGCACTGATAGTTGATGGCGGTGACCTTACCACGAATACCGTCGCACTCGATCCAGTCGCCTACACGCAGACGGCCACCCATCAGCTGGATGCCGTAGATGAAGTTGTTGATGACATCTTTCAGTGCCAGACCGATACCTGCCGACAATCCTCCCGCTACCAGTCCTAACGAACCCGTAGGAATCTGCCATACGGATATGACGACGACTGCGAAGATCATCCAGATGAGGACGCTGATGATGCTGTTGCCCAACGACAGGTTAATTTCATTGGGACGGATGGACGTGCGGTTGTGTTTGCGCATGAAGGCAAAGTAACGGGCATATTGCCAGATGGCGTGGATGGCCCGACTGACGTAACGCAGGACATAGAAGAGGATCAACAGATAGATGATGCTCTTGACAGAGACGCTTAAGGTCTCAACACCATTGAGGTCGGAGAGATGGATAAAGGGCTCCTCGTAGAATCTGACGAAGAGGTCGTCGAAGTCGAAGATGCCTAACGACAGACGCACACACAACGGCAGGGAGAGCAGTACGATGGTGGGGATGACCACCTGACGAATGAGGTCGTAGAACCAAGTGGCGCCAAACAACAGCGACTCACGGTCTTCGCCCGACACGTAGGTGATGCGATTGCGCAGGCTTTCCACTCGCTTGTCGAGCCAACGTTCTTTGTATCGGCTCATCAGGTCGAGGATGCAGACCACCGTGAGCCAGACTGCCAAGAGGAAGTACCACCACACCAGGATGAGCAGCGCCACAAAGGTATAGCCCAGAAATGCGGACACGAAGGCCATCAGATAGACGGCTAAGGCAGCCCAACCCAAGGTGCGGTCGATGGAGGTGGCCTTACCGCTGACCCAGATACAACAGCATAACTGCCATATGACAACCAACAGCAGGATGGGCGGGAACAGGAGCACCATCAGCTTGTCGGGCATGAAGGTGATGCGGCAGGAGATGATCATCAGCACCACGAGGAAGGTGGCGGAATAGAGCATGAATCCCTGTCGGAACTGGTCGGGCTTGACACGCAGCAGCAACGAGCCGGTGATGACAATGAGCAGCCACAGGAAGGTGTTGATGTGCGCCACGCCCAGATTGATGTATTCATCACCATAGATGGTGAAGCCAAATACCAGGAAGTAAACGATGGTTCCCAGCAGGATCGAGATGATGGACAGCTTCTTCTTGGGCACATAACGCTTCAGTCGGGTATAGCGGTAAAGGAGCCAAAGCACCAGGAGGGTCAGAAGCCAGAAGAATCCCAGTACGAACACTTGCAAGATACAGACAATGACCAACAGGGTGTTTTCTGCCTTACTGGAGAGATGTTGGAAGAATTTGTCGTCGTCCTCTTCTTCAGAAGTTTCTTCATCAAGATCACTTTCATCAAGACATTCGCTCAACTCCCTGATACTGTACTGCCCACGCAAGTCAACCTTGGTCTTGTCCCAATAATTGTTGGGATTCGCCAGAATCTCCATGAACGGTGTCTGACCCTCGACAAAGATATAGCGTTCCAGTTCCCGATAGCGCGTCTGGGCATAGTCGTAGGTTTCCTTCAGACGCAGGTAGGCCTCCTGATAGTGCATGCTGTCGGCAATCACAGTAGCCCGGTTGTCGGCGTTCATCTTGAGGATTTCCGAGACAAAGAAGATGCAGGAGTCGCGCAGCACCACACCAACAGAGTCTAAGACAAAGGGTGCCGAGAGCGAATCCTTGAAGGCGATCCTGATGACCTCTTGTTCAAGTGAGGAGATGGAATCCGAGAGGTGGACATCGAGAGAGTCGTTGTGGTACAACAGGCTGTCGGGCACGACTTCCACCTCTATATCTTTCTTCATCGGCGGGAGTCGGCGCAGGGCCTCAATGAGTCGGGCGTTGCGGTCGATCTCGAAGTTCAGGTTGTTGACAATGTGATCATAGGGTCTGCGGTCCCTGCTGAAGTCCTTGTAGTCGGCTGTTACCTTCTTCAGGGCGTAGGCCAGATCGAATGTCATCTCCTGTTCCTGCGTGTAGAGCAGGAGGGAGAGCTCGTTCGACTCGGTCACGACGTCAATCATCCGTTGGTGTTGACGTTCAAAATCATCGTTGAAGCGCTGCTGGGCATCTGAACGCTGTTGGTAGGCCGTTTGCAGTTCCTTGCAAAGGTCTTTCAGCGTATTCGTCAATGATCGTCCGCTCACGACAGCCATGAGCGGGAGGGCACATAAGACGAGTGCGAGGGTGATCGTCAGCAGGTGCTTCTTCATGTTATATCTTAATAGCTACGGGCGATGATGACGCGGGCCTTAGCGGGTTTGCCGCTGACCATATCGACACCAGGGGTCTGCTCTACACCAAAGGGTACGCAACGGATGGTGGCCTGTGTCTCTTCCTTGATCTGAGCCTCGGTCTCGGCTGTGCCGTCCCAGTGGCAGAGGAAGAAACCACCGTCCTTGACTTTCTCCTTGAACTCCTCGTAGTTGTCGCACTCGTAGATGTGGGCATCGCGATAGGCCTTGGCCTTCTCGAAGATGTTCTTCTGGATGTCTTCCAGCAGCTGTTCCACATACTCGACGATACCATCGACAGGACGCGTCTCCTTCTCAAGGGTATCACGGCGCATCACTTCGATCGTGCCGTTCTCGAGGTCGCGGGCACCCATGACGAGACGAACGGGCACACCCTTCAACTCGTAGTCGGCGAACTTGAAGCCAGGACGCTTGTTGTCGGCATCGTCGTACTTCACGGTGATACCTGCCTTGCGCAGTTCCTCAATGACTGGCGTGAGGCGCTCGGTGATATGCTGCAGGTCGTTGCCCTTAGAGATAGGTACGATGACCACCTGGATAGGCGCGAGTTTCGGAGGCAGCACGAGACCGTTGTCATCAGAGTGTGTCATGATGAGGGCACCGATGAGACGGGTAGAGACACCCCAAGAGGTGGCCCATACGTACTCGGGCTTGTTGTCCTTATTCAGATAGGTGACCTCGAAGGCCTTGGCGAAGTTCTGTCCGAGGAAGTGAGAGGTACCGCTCTGCAGGGCCTTACCATCCTGCATCATCGCCTCGATGGTGTAGGTGTCGAGGGCGCCTGCGAAACGCTCGGTCTCACTCTTCACACCCTGGATCACAGGTACGGCCATCCACTCCTCAGCGAACTTGGCATAGACCTTCAGCATCTTCTGTGCTTCCTCTTCGGCTTCCTCACGGGTGGCATGAGCGGTGTGACCTTCCTGCCAGAGGAACTCTGAGGTGCGGAGGAACGGACGCGTGCGCATCTCCCAGCGCATCACGTTACACCACTGGTTGCACATCAGGGGCAGGTCGCGCCAAGAGTGGATCCAGTTCTTATAGGTGTTCCAGATGATGGTCTCTGAGGTGGGACGGACGATGAGCTCTTCTTCGAGCTTGGCAGCGGGATCGACCTCGACACCGCTCTTGTCCTCCTTGGCACGCAGACGGTAGTGGGTGACCACGGCGCACTCCTTGGCGAAGCCCTCTACATGCTCTGCCTCACGAGAGAGGAAGGATTTCGGGATGAGCAGGGGGAAGTAGGCGTTCTGCGCACCTGTCTCCTTGAACATCTTATCCAGCTGCTGCTGCATCTTCTCCCAGATGGCATAGCCATAAGGTTTGATCACCATACATCCACGAACGGCAGACTGCTCTGCCATATCAGCCTTCACTACCAAGTCGTTGAACCACTGACTGTAGTTATCGGCTCTTTTCGTTAATTCTTTCAATTCTTTAGCCATTGTTTTTTCTCGTTTTATCAATTTTGCCTGCAAAATTACGAAATTTTTGTGAATTAAACGCGCTGATTTATGATTTTATTTGTATCTTTGCAGTCAAATGAACGTTTAACAATATAAAAATAAGGTGAATTATGAAAAGTTTAAAGTCAATTTGCGTTGCACTGTGCGCAGCACTGGTGCTCGTAGGATGTAACATGAACAACACGGTGAAGGGTACTGCCATCGGTGCTGGTGGTGGTGCTGCTCTGGGAGCCATCGTGGGTGCTATTGCAGGTAACGCTGGAATTGGTGCAGCGATCGGTACTGCTGTAGGTGCCGGTGCTGGTGCCATCATTGGTCACAAGATGGATAAGGCGAAGAAGGAGGCTGAGGCCATCCAGAATGCTCAGGTAGAAGAGGTGAAGGATGCCAACGGTCTTGAGGCTGTGAAGGTGACCTTCGATTCAGGTATTCTGTTCAGTACGGGTCAGTCAAACCTGACACCCACTTCAAAAGCTTCGTTGCAGGAGCTGGCTGGTGTGCTGAAGAACAACAGCGACTGTGATGTAGCTATTCAGGGCTACACCGACAATCAGGGCTTTAAGAACTCTACCGCTGAGCAGAGTGCCCAGAAGAATAAGGCGCTGTCGCTGGATCGCGCTGCTGCCGTTTCTTCTTATCTGCAGAGTCTGAGCGTGCCTGCTTCTCAGATCAAGAGTGTGGACGGTTTCGGACAGGACAATCCTGTAGCAGACAACTCTACCGCTGCCGGTCGTGAGCAGAACCGTCGTGTGGAGGTCTATATGTATGCTTCACAGAAGATGATCAACGAGGCTAACGCACAGGCTGGAAAGTGAAAATCATTAAGAAAACCTTGAAATGGATAGTGGTGGCATTCTTTGCCTCCACTATTCTTTCTGTTGTAGCCCTGCGATTTCTCCCCGTGGTGGTGACGCCTCTGATGTTGATCCGTTGTTATCAACAGGTGAAGGCGGGCGAGGACCTGAAACTGAGTCATGACTGGGAGCCTCTGACAAATATATCCAAAGATCTGCCCATCGCCGTGATGGCCAGTGAGGATGCGAAGTTCCTGGATCATCACGGGTTTGACTATGAGGCTATCGAACATGCTGCCAAGCGCAATCGTCAGCATCCCGAGAAGCGGAAGTTAGGGGCATCAACCATTTCCCAACAGACAGCGAAGAATGTCTTCCTGTGGCCCGGACGCTCGTGGGTGAGAAAGGGGTTTGAGGTGTATTTCACGGCACTGATCGAACTGATGTGGCCGAAGGAGCGTATCATGGAGGTGTATCTGAACTCAATCGAGATGGGCAACGGTATCTATGGCGCCCAAGCCGTGGCAGAGGAGCACTTTAATACCGACGCCAAGAGTCTGACGAAAGCCCAGTGCGCCCTGATTGCCGCCACACTGCCTAACCCACGGAAGTTCTCAAGTAAAAATCCCTCAGCATACATGCTTAAAAGACAAAAGCGTATCCTGAGGGAGATGAAGTATGTAGAACGGATGACTACCAACCGTACTGCTGCCAATTGATGGGACCATTCCACTGTAACTTCTGAATGGCCGTGTTCCAATTCGGATTGGTTTTGTTGTTATAATAAGTCAGCGGGAAGAACATCGCTAATACATGACTGTCGTTGCTGATGGCATCGAATTGTTTGAGCATCGCCGTTGATAAAGTCGTGAAAATGGATTTCCAACGTGCTGACGAGCGGTAATAGGGCACTGCTTTGTCGAAAGCAGCTTCCCACACTTTGAAGTCGGCCGCAGCGGTATTCATCTTCAGGGTCTTGTACATGTCGTAGTTGCCCTTGGCGCTGTTCGAGTAAGCATAGAATATCACCTCACTGAGATCAAGTGTGCCTGAAGGCGACAGCTTGTCGGGGATGGTCTTGAGCAGCGCAGCAGTGGAAGCAGCCAGATTCTCGAGCTCTGACGTCTTCACGGCCACGAGGGGCACACCATAACCCGTCAGATCACCCGGGTCATTGATATAATACTTGTTAGCCACCGCTGCTGTGAAATAACGCTCCCAGTACTGATCGATGATCTTTTGATAGAACGTGCCACCGGTATCATAATAACCGGCGAGATTCGCGTAGTCGTAACCTTCATCAGGAATCTCTGCGGGAGAGCCGATGACATAATCAGTGATATTCCGCAGTTCATAAGCCACCTCTACACAGCCAAACTCACAACAGTCGCCAAGGATGAATGACAGTTTCTCACTGTTCATACCGTTTTTGATGGCACGGGCCAGAGAGGGAATATTCATCCAGGTGTCAGGGCTGGTGCTTTCGTCGTAGGCATAGGCCCGTGTCTTGGCATAGACGATGGAGTCGTTGTCGATCAGCCAGCCTTTGGCATGCCCCCAGAGTGAGAGACCATAACTCTTGGCGGTATAATTCTCACACATATATCGCAAGGCCTCTTCAAGGACGGCAGGGTCGGAAGAAGGATTGACGGCCAAAGCGACGGAGTCAGTCAGCACACCATTCAGTATGCGTGCATAATAGGGCGTCTTACCTTTCTCATTCACATAAACCATGAGGCTCTGACTGGTGTTGAGACTCTGAGAACCCTTTTTCAATTCTTCGAGATCTCTTTGGAGAGAGCCTAACGTAGAGAGGTTGTTATCTCCTGCCATATAGACCAGTACCGTGCGGTCTAACTTACCAGTAGGCGGTACGGGTGTCGGTGTCGGTTCCGGGGTGTCATCGCTACCACAGGCAGCAAAACTTATTGCCAAAAGGCATAGAAATATTTTAAATTGCTTCATTATATTAAAATTTTGCGGCAAAGGTACGAAAAAAAAGCGAATGGATGAGATAATTTGTCTTTTTTTTAGTAACTTTGCCACTCAAAAACAGAAACAATGAGAAAACTCACAATTATATTTGCCCTGCTGATAGCACTCGCAGCTGTCGGCGAAACGACTTCAAAGCGTCCGAAACGCGGAAAGAGATATCAGAAGACCCATCGTACTGCCAGACTTAAGCGGCATCATAAGACAGCGAAAGCCAAGGTGGTGAAGAAGATTGTGCCGATTGACCCCAGACTGGATGATCCCGATTATGACCCCTTCTTGCAGTGTGAGGATACCTGTGACCATGTGCATGGTATCGACCTGTCGCACTATCAGGGAAATGTGTTTTGGGAGACCGTGGGAGAGAACACGAAGATGGCGTATGTGTATCTGAAGGCTACCGAAGGTGGAGACCGTGTGGACGACCTGTATGAAAGGAACATCCAACTGGCACATCGTCATGGTCTGAAGGTGGGCTCGTATCATTTCTTCCGTCCGAAGACCCCGTTGAAACTGCAACTGGAAAATTTCCGTGTGCAGTGCCGACCAGGCGAACAGGACCTGATTCCGATGATTGATGTGGAGACTACTGGCGGACTGCTTACGGAGGAGTTCTGCGACTCACTGATCACCTTCCTCGGTATGGTGGAGCGGGAGTATCGTCAGCGTCCCTTGCTCTATACCTATCGAAACTTCTATAACAAGCATCTGGTGGGTAAGGTAGATGACTATAAGCTGATGATTGCGATGTATCTGCCAGAGGAACCGGTGCTGGCCGACGGACGTGACATCACCATGTGGCAATATACCAGTAAGGGTCAGATCATGGGTATCAAGGGCTATGTGGATAAGAGCCGCTTTATGGGGAAACACGGGTTAAGGGACATCCGGTTCCGACATGTGCATCTCAAGGGAAGCGGCACCGATCCCGACGCTATTCCTCGATATGAGAAAGAGAGTGCACAAATGACGCGAAGAAATTGGTGAGGCCTTCGGAAGGATAGTAACGGAAATAGCGACCAGAACGGCGTACGTGGCTGAACATCGCCGACGAGTTGCTGTTGTGGACAAAGATACTATCATCATCCTGTGAGAAATACCAATCGTGGGAACGGGTGTTGGTGAACTCCAACAGTTCCTGGGCGATCTGCGAGGTGCGTTTCCCCTGACGGGCAGACATGAACGGCAGATCCTCCGCATGAAATCCAAACAACAAGATCAGACATTCGCCTTCGAGCTGGCACATCTGTGTCAGACGGAGGCGTTTGATCCATTGGCGTAGTTGATCGTAGTTGATCTGCTTGCCGTGCTGATGGAGCATCAGACCGAGTTCGAGCAGCTGACGGACAGGCATGCCCTCGTTGAGGATATGACGCACCACACGGATGAGTTGCAACAGCAGCTGACGGGTGAGGACGTCGGAGTGTTCATCGTCGAGGATATTCTGAAGCTGACTGTTGAGAACGGGGTTCGTCAGTGTGTCTGCACGCAGGAATGTATCTTCTTCCTCTTCCGGCTGACGGGCTGTAATCTCGTCATTCGCACGTTTCCAGGTGAGCTCCTGCTTGTCGGTGAGATGCATGAAGAACTGGCTACGACAGTTGGAGATACCCTTATAGGCATAAGGGATGACATCGTGAAGCATCGCTATCTGATAGAGACGTTCCCACTTGAAGACCGACATGGGTTCAAGCTGTTCCTGGGTGCCATAGGCCCCACTGCGTAACAATCGGAAGAGGTTTCGCTGAATGATGTCCATAATTTAAGAGTATCTACGGGGATAACGGAATAGGATGGCCCCAATGGCTACGATGCCTAATGCGAAGGGATAGTAGAGCCAGGGGATGATGCTGACGGGATTGATGGTAGCCAGACCCGCTGCGATGAGCAGTTGGGCACCATAAGGAATCAAACCTTGAATGGTGCAGGAGAAGGTGTCGAGGATAGAGGCACACTTCTTATTGTCAACGCCGTAGCGGTCGCCAATCTGTTTAGCAATACTACCTACCGTGAGAATGGCGATGGTATTGTTGGCCGTACAGATATCAACGAGAGAGACCAGGGAGGCGATGCTGAGTTCGGCTCCTCGTTTGCTGTTGACATGACGGGTGATCAGACGGATGATGAAGTCGATGCCGCCCTGTTGTTTGATGAGTCCTAACATACCTCCTGCCATCATACTGACAATGATCAGTTCTCCCATCGAGAGGATACCGTCACCCATCGCACCGAACCA
>Ga0310695_10010836_pt1 | contig 13221 bp, 8 predicted proteins | sample RumenRJG_04DNA_FD_203882 | JGI IMG/M metagenome (GOLD analysis project Ga0310695, IMG submission 203882) | Bovine rumen microbial communities from Lethbridge, Alberta, Canada - RJG_04 (v2) (version 2) | ecosystem: Host-associated > Mammals > Digestive system > Stomach > Rumen | place: Canada...
TGATGAGCAGACCAAAGCCTGGCCACACGATGGCCAGGCTTTTTTGTTTTTCATGTAGGAGGTCACGCTTCCTTGCGTGACACCTGCCACCTATGCGCCAATGTAGGAGGTCACGCTTCCTAGCGTGACACCTGCCACCGATGCGCCAATGTAGGAGGTCGCGCTTCCTTGCGTGACACCTGCCACCGATACAACTTGTCTTTTGTCAAGATAATTCACATAACACCCTATGCGAGAATCGAATATTTTCGGCCAGGAAGAGATTGGACCACAAATATCGTAGTATTTTGAAGTTTGTGTAAGCAGCTGATTGTTAGGTTGTTGTGCGTAAAATGCGTTGTGTGTGTATTTCTTTTGGATGTAATATGCGTCATTTTGGTGTGCAATATGCGTCATTTTGGTGTGCAATCTGCGGCATATTACCCTGCAATATGTGGCATATTAGACACCAATATGCCATCAATTGCATCCAAAGAGAGGGTCTGCGAGGCTGCGATGCGTTAATTTTGGATGCCGGAAGCGGCTTTTTCCGTCTTTCCCGCTTGTAGAATGCCGAAAAAGGTTGATGGCGTTTTGTCAAGATAATTCACAGCGCGACACCTGCCACTTATGCGCTGCTTATGCGCTGTTGCGACGTGAGACACGTCGCCTCCTACATTGCTGCCTATGTGCTTCTCTATAAGAAAAAAAGTGAGTCGGCATGCTCACTTTTTTTTGCGCTTATCGTAAAAATTAACAGAAATGTTTTGCCGTTTCGCTATTATTTCGTAATTATGTACCGAAAAAAGTAAAATGGATAAATTTTTCAACAATGAAGAGGTTTCTGCAGGGAAGTCTACAGTAGCGACAGGGAGTAGATGTAGATGACTGCAGCGGGGAAGGCCATCAGGGCCGAGTCGAAGCGGTCGAGCATACCCCCGTGGCCAGGCAGGATGTTGCCAGAGTCTTTCACACCGATGGTGCGCTTGAAGAGCGATTCCACGAGGTCGCCCCATGTACCAAAGACACACACCACCAATCCCAGTCCGAGCCATTGCCAGAGAGGCAGAACGGCGTTGCCGAAGAAGTGCGGGTGGTCGATGTCGGCTATCAGCATGTTGTCGAGATAGCCGATAGCACCGGCGGCCACCAACACCAACAGTCCTCCACCGATGCTTCCTTCCCATGTCTTTCCCGGCGACACGCGCGGAAAGAGCTTATGCTTGCCGATGAGCGAACCGACGCAGTAGGCTCCGGTGTCGCTCATCCAGAGGAAGACAAACACCGACAGGGGCAGCAGGGCATTGAAGTAGATCTGTCCGTCGGTGCTTCCAGTGAAAGCCAGTACGGGAATCATCGCTATGGGCAGTGCGACATACATCTGCGAGAGCATGGTGTAGGCCCAGTTGTTGACGGGGTTCTCCTGCTTGAGGTATAGTTCGCTGATGAAGAGGTAGACTATGGTCAGCAGGTAGGGGATGAACACGCCCGACGAGGGCACGATGCCGCTGACGTAGCCACACATGGCGAGGAAGAAGTAGACGGCTGCTACGGTGCAGATGAGTGGGTTCACCTGCGTGTGGGCCACGCGGTCGTTGATGAGTCCGCACAGCTCCCATGCTGTCAGGCCTGTCACAAGGGCGAAGAAAAAGAGCATCGCAAAGGGGTCGAAGAAACTCACGATGATGCAGGCCACGTAGATGATGCCCGTGATGGTGCGTTTGATGAAGTTGTTCATATTTCAGGAGTTCAGGAGTTCAGGAGTTCGGGAGTTCAGGAGTTCGGGAGTTCAGGAGTTAGTTTTGGGGTGATTCTTCCGTCGGCTTGACTTCAGCATCTTCTTTCGATTGCTTGGCATCGAGGGCCTCCTGCACTTTCTGCATGGCGTTGGCCTCGATGATTTCTTCGGAGCGGCTCGTCCAGGGACGTTTGCCGAAGATACGCTCCACGTCCTCGGCGAAGATCACCTCGCGGCTGATGAGCAGTTCGGCCAGCTGGTTGTGTCCCTCTTTATGCTCTTCAAGCAGTTGCTTGGCACGGGCATATTGTTCGTTGATCATCTTGAGCACCTCTTCGTCGATGACCTTGGCCGTCGTCTCCGAATAGGGTTTCTGGAACGAGTATTCCTGATTGTTGTAGTAGCAGATGTTGGGCAGGCGGTCGCTCATGCCGGCAAAGGCTATCATGCCATAGGCACTCTTCGTAGCCCTTTCGAGGTCGTTCATCGCACCGGTTGAGATATGGCCGGTGAAGAGTTCCTCGGCGGCACGTCCTCCCAAGAGAGCGCACATCTCGTCGAGCATCTGCTCCTTCGTTGTTATCTGCCGTTCCTCGGGCAGGTACCAGGCGGCGCCGAGAGCTTGTCCGCGCGGCACGATGGTCACCTTCACCAACGGTGCGGCATACTGGCAGAACCACGAGATGGTGGCATGGCCAGCCTCGTGGAGGGCGATGGAGCGTTTCTCCTCGGCCGTCATCACCTTCGTCTTCTTCTCCAGTCCGCCGATGATGCGGTCAACGGCATCGAGGAAGTCTTGCTTCGTCACCACCTTGCTGTCGTGGCGTGCAGCGATGAGGGCCGCCTCGTTGCACACGTTGGCGATGTCGGCTCCCGAGAAGCCAGGCGTCTGGCGTGCCAGGAAGTCGATGTCGAGGTTCTCGTCTACCTTGATAGGCTTCAGGTGGACGAGGAATATCTCCTTACGCTCGGTGAGGTCGGGCAGATCGACGTGTATCTGTCGGTCGAAGCGTCCGGCTCGGAGCAGGGCTGAGTCGAGCATGTCCACACGGTTGGTGGCTGCGAGGATGATGACACCGCTGTTGGTTCCGAAACCGTCCATCTCGGTGAGCAGGGCGTTGAGCGTGTTCTCGCGCTCGTCGTTGCCGCCCATGGCCGGATTCTTCGAGCGGGCGCGTCCCACAGCGTCTATCTCGTCGATGAAGATGATACAGGGCGACTTGGCCTTTGCCTGCTGGAAGAGGTCGCGCACACGACTGGCTCCCACGCCGACGAACATCTCCACGAAGTCGCTTCCCGACATCGAGAAGAAGGGAACGCCGGCCTCGCCAGCCACGGCCTTGGCCAGCAGCGTCTTACCCGTTCCCGGAGGACCTACGAGGAGTGCCCCCTTCGGAATCTTACCGCCCAGGTCGGTATATTTCTGCGGGTTCTTCAGAAACTCCACAATCTCCTGCACCTCTTGTTTGGCACCGGCCTGTCCTGCCACGTCCTTGAAGGTGATGCCCAGGTCGCCGCCTTTCTCGTACATCTTCGCCTTCGACTTGCCTACGCTGAAGATGCCACCCATGCCGGCACCGCCTCCCATCCTTCTGAAGAGGAGGAACCAGATGAAGAAGAAGAGGAAGATGGGCAGGATGCTATACAATATATTAAACAGTGCGCCGTCGGTCTTGTTCTCGTAGCCGAACTCGCCCTTGAAATGTCCTGCGGCACGCTGCTGGTCGACGAAGTCCTCCAGCTTCTCCGTACTGCCATAGGCCACCAGGACGTATGGTTGCGGACCAGTCTGCTGTGCGCCCACCTTGAACACTTCGCGGAAGTGCTCGGCCTTGATGTACACCTTGAGTTCGCTCTTCGCCTTGTTGACGGTAATCTTCTGGGCGAAGCCTTTCTGTACGTACACCTTAAACTGGTCGTAGCTCGTCTGCCGGTTGATACTACTGTTGGTCGTGTTGTCGCCCCCGAAGAAGTAGACCGAGGTGAGGGCGAGGAGCGCCAGGATGTAAATCCAGTTCATGTTGAACTTGGGCATCTTCGGCGCGTTGTTGTTCTTATTGTCGTTTGGAGTCATTCTTTTTGGTAATCAGAAAAACATTCAGTCCAGGTCGGGAATCTGGCGGATGGGTGCATCCTCCCAGAGGCTTTCCAGATTGTAGTAGTCGCGGATGTCGGGCACGAAGATGTGTACCATCACGTCGGTATAGTCCATCGCCACCCAGAGCGCGTTTTCCCTTCCGACGATGCGCACAGGCTTCTCGCTGGCTTTCTCGCGGGCCATCTCCTCCACCGAGTCGGTGATGGCCTCCACCTGCATGGGCGAGTTGCCCTGGCATACGACGAAGTAGTTGCAGATGGCTCCGTCGATGCCGCGCATGTCGATGACGCTGATGGCCGATCCTTTCTTCTCTTGTATTCCTTCAATGATGGTTTCTACCAGTTTTCCGTTTCCCGATGTGGGATTTGTGTTCTGTTCGTTTGTCTCTTGCATGAACTTTTATTAGCTGTTGATGATTAAAATAATGATGCAAAGGTACACTCTTTCTGTGAGAAAACACGCAAAAAACGCATTATTTTGAGATTTTTTTTAGTTTTCATGAAAAAAAACGGCAAAAAAACTTGCCAGTTCAAAAAAAAGCAGTACCTTTGCACCCGCATTCAGACAAAAACTGGTGTGATGACCTTGGGGTATGGTGTAATGGTAACACTGCAGATTCTGGTCCTGCCTTTCCTGGTTCGAGTCCGGGTACCCCAACATCGAAGAGGGAGCAGCTTCATGGGAAGTTGCTCCCTTTTTCACTTTTATAAGCGATAAACAATAATTGACGACATGATACAGAAGCGCAGATGGCTGATGGTGGCATCGGCATTGGTGTGGGTGCTGGCAGTTGCAGCACAGACAAACATCTACAACGTGATGAACTACGGAGCCTCGGGCGACGGTCTTGCCGACGATGCCGTGGCCCTTCAGCGTGCCATCGACGAATGCTCGCGGCAGGGTGGGGGACAGGTGCTCCTGCCTTCGGGTCATACCTTTGTGGCGGGTCCCGTAGAGCTGAAGTCGAACGTCGACCTCCACCTCGATGTGAACAGCCGCCTTGTGGCCCATCCCGACGAGGGGAAATATCGCCTCAGCGCCTTCAAGGAGAACCGCGGCGAGGGTATGATGTGGCTATGGTGCCGCGACGTGCAGAACCTGAGCATCACCGGACAGGGCACCATCGACGGCAACGGCGTGGCCTTCATGGGACGCGAGCTCGACGACAGCTACGAGCTGAAGCCCCTCATTGACCCCACCTTCGATGCACGTCCCCACGTGCTGACGCTTGTCGGCGTGAAGAACCTCATCGTCCGCGATGTCACCATCCGCAACGGAGCCTACTGGACCGTCCACCTCATCGGCTGCGACGGAGCCTTGATAGACGGCATCTCGCTGCTCAACAACCTGAAGATACGCAACGGCGACGGCATCGACATCGACCACTCGCGGCATGTGCGCATCGCCAACTGCCACATCACCTCGGGCGACGACTGCATCTGCCTGAAGAACCGCCGCGAATGGGAAGAATACGGACCTTGCAAGGACATCGTCGTGAGCAACTGCGTCATGGCCAGCCGGTCGTGTGCCATCAAGATAGGCAGCGAGAATATGGACTCTATCAGCCGTGTCGCAGTGGACAATTGCATCATACGCGACAGCAACCGAGGCATCGGCATCCAGAACCGCGACGAGGGAACGGTCACCGATGTCAGCTTCTCGAACATCATCCTCGATTGCCGGCTCTGGTCGGATGTGTGGTGGGGAAAAGCCGAGCCTATCTACGTCACCAGCTACCCACGAGCCGATGGCAACCACAAGGATGCCAACTGGCGCTTCCCCAAGGGCGAGACGCAGGGACGCTGTGGCGAGGTGAGCCGTATCTTCTTCAGCAATATCACGGCAACGAGCGAGAATGGCTGTTTCGTCGGCGGCGACACGCCCGGGAAGGTCAACAACATCTTCTTCGACAACGTCAGGCTGTTCATCAAGAAGCAGACCGACTATCCGTCGGGGTGCTACGACCTGCGTCCACGACGTGGCGAGGGCTTCATCCGCGACAAAGTGTATGGCGTCTATGTCGACCAAGCCACCGACGTGCATACCGACGGCGTCGAGGTGGTGTGGCAACAGCCTGCCATTGGTTGTCAGGAAGGGAGGGTCAACCGATGAACAATCGCTTCGTTCGCTTCTTCTTGCTCTTGCCCTCTTGGTTCGTCCTGACGGCAACGGCGCAGTCGGTGGGCACAGCACAGCCGTCGGCTGCTACTTTTATGGAACGGATGCTCGACGAGCTGAACACCTTTACCGGCTCGGCACCCAGCATCACGCAGACAGCCGGTCTTTTCGGAACGAACAGCGAGGAGTGGGGGCAGACCATCCCAGCCGTGCTCGTGCCCTACGGCATGAACTTCTGGACACCGCAGACGAGGGCCACCGAGCAGAAGTGTGTGGCACCTTTCTATTATAACGACACCATCTTCCACGGTTTCCGCAACAGCCATTGGATAGTAGGCGGCTGCACGCAAGACTATGGCTCGTTCACGCTGGCTGTGAAGGCCTCCCCCGGCCCCTTCAAAGGATGGGAGTCGGATCCGCAAGCTGTGGGGGCCACGCGTTTCTCGCATGCCGACGAGGTGTCACATCCTTATTATTACGGTGTACGATTGCCCGACGAGGAGCTCTATGCCGAGCTGACAGCCACCTCGCGAGCCGCTATCTTCCGCTTCTCATCCCTTTCTTCACCTCTCACCACTCACCCCTCAAAAAAAGTCTACCTCATCCTCCAGCCTAACAGCGACGAGGCTCAGGGTAGCGTGTGCATTGACATCGCCAATCGAATCGTTACAGCCACCAACCCTGTTCACCGCATCTATCAGGGATGGGGCGAGTTGGCAGGTTTTGCAGGCCATTATGCCCTGCAATATCGCGGCGAGCCGATAGAGTATGGTGTGTTCGATGCCGACAGCATCTATCCCGGACGCACCACCATCGGCAACAGGGCACATGTGGGAGCCTACCTCTGCTTCCTGTTGCCGTCCGACGAACCTTTAGTGGTGAAGGCCGGTTCGTCGTTCACCGATGTGCGTGGAGCGCTGTGCAACCTTCAGGCAGAGATACCCCATTGGGAATTTAATCGTGTCAGCCAAGAGCTGCGGTCTACATGGCTTCAGCGGCTCTCCCTCCTTGAGGCAGAGAGCACCGATGCGGCATTGCTGCATAAGTTCTATGGCGCCTTCTACCGTGCCTCCTTCCTGCCACACGTCATCAGCGATGTCGACGGCCGCTATCCCGCCTTTGCCCAAAGCGCTGCCTCTGGTCACGTTAGCCGCAACACTGTTCCGACAAAAGAACTCCCTTCAGGCAAGGCCCACTACTGCGACTTCAGCCTCTGGGACACCTACCGCGCCGTTCACCCCCTTATCAACATCCTCACCCCCGATGTGGCCGGCGAGATGATGCAGTCGCTCGTCCGTATGTACGAGCAGGGCGGATGGTTGCCCATCTTCCCTTGCTGGAACAGCTATACGGCAGCAATGATTGGCGACCATGCCTGCTCGGTACTGGCCGATGCCTGGGTGAAGGGCATCCGCAACTTCGACATCCAGACGGCCTATCGTGCCATGCGGCAGAATGCCTTCGTTTCGCCAAAGACCTATCAGGAGTATAAGAACGGCATGGGGCGCCGTGCGCTGAAGAGCTATCTGAAATACGGATATATCCCACAGGAAGACAGCGTTCCCGAGGCGTTTCATCAGAAAGAGCAGGTGTCGCGCACTTTGGAGTATGCCTACGACGACTTCTGTGTGGCACAGGTTGCCAAAGCCTTGGGCAAGGAGAACGACTACCGCGAGCTGATGCGACGTTCCGAAAACTGGCGCAACGTCATCGACCCCGCTACGGGCTATGCCGCTCCCCGTTCCTCTCACCCCGCACCTCTCACCTCAACCCATAGGCTGAATCCCTTCCGGAAGCAGCCCTACATCACAGAGGGTGCCCCCTGCCACTATACTTGGTATGTGCCCCACAATCCGGAGGGGCTGATGCAGGTGTTGGGCGGTAGGGAGAAGTTTGCCGCCAAGCTCGACTCCATGTTCACCTGTGGGCGCTATTGGCACGGCAACGAGCCCTGCCACCAGGTGGCCTGGATGTTCAACGTTGCCGGCAAGCCGTGGCTTACACAGAAGTATGTACGCCATATCATCGACACCGAGTATCTCGATGCCCCCGGCGGACTTTCCGGCAACGACGATGCCGGACAGATGTCGTCGTGGCTCCTCTTCGCCTGCATGGGCTTCTATCCCGTCTGTCCGGCTACACCTATTTATTATATAGGGTCACCCGTGTTTCCACGAATGACCCTACATCTGGCTAACGGACGCACCTTCACCATCGTTGCCGATGGCGCTTCGCCCGAGAATATCTATGTCGAGCGTATGACGCTCAACGGTCGGCCTCTGCGGCAGCCCTTCCTCACACACGACGACATTCTTCGTGGCGGCGAGCTGCGCTGCTTCATGGTGTCTAAGCCCAGCGGCTCGCTCACGTCAGATAGTCCATCTGCCGCTTCAGCTCCTTGAGTTCGTCGCGCACACGGGTGAGTCCCTCTATCACGCGAGCGTTCTTCTCTACGTTGCCGCGGTTCTCATGCAGCATCTTCCGCGCTGCCTGCAGCTTGAAGCCACGCACCTTCACCAGGTTGTATACCATCTTTACGTTCTCGATGTCCTTTTCGGTGTACTGCCTGACGTTGTTGCTCGTCGTCTTGGGCTTCAGCGTCGGTATCTCCTTCTCCCAGAAGCGCAGCAAGCTCTCCGAGACGTCGAACATCGCGGCCACCTCCTTAATGGAGTAATACAGTTTCAGGTTTTTGTTTTCGTTCAGTGCCATAGTTCCAATTCTTTCACGTGCAAAGGTACAGATTGTTTTTGACATTCGCAAATTTTGCGAATATTATTTTCCAAAATCGTGTATTAGAAGCCTCCAACCAACCGTTCCCGGTTCGGTTCCAGCCCGAATGTTGGGGGCGGTTTCCTTCTTTTGCTACACATTACACATGTAACACTTCGTTCCTATTCTTTCCTTCTATATTCTTTTTTTTTCTTTATACCCCTTCTTAATAGTATATTAAAGTGTTACAAAGTATAATAATAAGGATAAGTTATTAAAAATCAATAATTTAAGTATGCTACACAGTTGCTACACATCTGCTACACATCTGTAACACATCGGTCTTGGGTGCCTATGTGTTACACAAATAAGCCTATGGCTTGGCTTTCTGCTGCAACGCATCCGTGTCGTTGTCAGAGATAGTCTCCGATATCTTCAGGGATTATCTCTGACATGCTCAGAGACCATCTCTGACACCCTCAGAGACCATCTCTAATATGCTAAGAGACCGTCTCTGACATGCTCAGAGACGGTCTCTTTTGTTTTCTTACTTGCCGTAGCCGGCATTCTGCTGCCAGTGGGTGTTGCTGTTGAGCACATCCTGCGGGATGGGGAACAGGCGGCACTCCTTGTCGAAGCGTGCTGTGGGGAATCCCTTCAGGTGGAAGCCATATTCGCTCTCGAACGTGCCGAAGCGGATCATGTCGTTGCGGCGCCAGTTCTCGTCGAAGAGTTCACGTCCGCGCTCGTCGAGGAGCTCCTGCAGCGAAGGTTCGTGGTCGAGCGTGGGTGCACCAGCGTAGGAGCGAATCTGGTTGAACAGGCTCTGTGCCGTCTCGCCGTTGGTGGCGTTGGCACCGCGCACGATGGCCTCAGCCTTTGTCAGGAGGATGTCGGCGAAACGGAAGATGGGCAGGTCGTTCGACTGGTTGCGGCCGTTCTTGAAGTCGTCGGGAATGACGAAATACTTCACCGACTTATATCCCTGGCTCCATCCCTTGACGTCCTTGCCCGTGTTGAGCATGGCGCAGTCGGCGGGATAGTCGGTCATGGGCGAGCCGTATTCCACATAGTGGGCGTTGTTTTCGGCATCAGTCCACTTCAGTCGGATGGTCTTGTCGAGGTGGACCACCTCGCCGTTGTAGGTGAAGAGGTTGTCGGTCTTGGCGAAGGTGGTGCCGTCGTACATGTGGATGTCGCCCATGAGGATGTTGTCGTTGCGCTCGTCGCCCTCCAGGCAGAAGAGGTCGGCCATCTCGGGAGTCATCGAGAAGTTGCCGCCTACCGACTGTCCGAGGTCGGCACATCCGAAGTAGCTGTCTTTGCGAGCCTGACGCCAGATGCGCGGGCGGCAGTACTGGAATCCCTGAGCCGTGATAGCATCATAGGGCATGGCATAGATGAAGTCCTTGATATGTGCGCCGTTGTTGGGCCAGAACTTCGAGCGGTAGCCCGAAGCACCCCCATCGAGGCTGAACTTGCCGCTCTGGATGATGTCGTCGCAGAGCTGTACGATGTCGTTCAGGTGTGGGTTGCTGTAGGCAGCGGCATCGTAGGCCGTGACATCCGAAGCGGTATAGACGGGCCAGTTGATGTAGAGCTTGACGAGCAGTGCCTCGGCCATATAGCGTGTCGGCTTGCCGTAGGTGCTCACGTCGACATTGTCGGGCAGCAAGGGGATAATCTCCTTCAGTTCGCTCTCTATCCACTGTGCCACCTCGGCACGGGGAGCGCGAGCCACAGCCTCGTCTTCGCCATAGAGACGGTCGAGGATAGGCGTGTCGCCGAAGCCGTCCATCAGGATCCATGTATAGTAGGCTCGCATGGCGCGTGCCGGAGCGATGTTCTCAGGGTCGGCATTGTCGCCACCCATGTTCATGATGACGCGGTTGGCCTTGGTGATACCGGCCGTCACTTCGCTGTACCATCCTGTGCAGGGGCTTGTAGCGTCGAAGTTGTGCAGGCTGCACTGTGCATAGACACCGCCGTCGGCATAGTCGCCGTCGAAGCTGATGCCCACCCACTCGTCCGACGAGAGGGCCTGGGCCTCCATGTAGCGTCGTCCCAGCGTGGTGCGCAGGTGGAAATAGACGTCGGCCATCTGTGCTTCGATGGCTTCCTCGGAAGTGGGATATTCCGTGAACTGAGCCTCTGGTGTTACGTCGAGGTCAGTGCAGCTGGTGGTCAGTGCCACCATGCCTGCTGCAATCAATAGCTTTATATTTGCTTTCATATTCTTGTTGATTCTTTTTGATTAGAAGTTGATCTTAGCACCAAAGATGAACGAGCGGGTGTGGGGATAGAATGTCTCGCGATAGTCGATGCCCGGTGTGAGTCCTCCGAGGTTGACTTCGGGGTCGATGCCGTCGTAGCCTGTCAGGGTGAGCAGGTTGTTGCAGGTGGCGTAGAGCTGGATGCTCTGTGCCCATCCGGCGAGGTTGCGGAAGGTGTAACCCAGCGAGAGCGACGAGAGGCGCAGGTAGCTGCCGTTCTCGAGATACTTGTCGGAGGGGATGTGTGCGTTGGCATCGGCCTGCCACTGCTTGTCGCCCACGACGTCGGCCAGCACGTTCTTGCCGCCGGCAAGGTGTCCCTGGAAGCTGTAGTGAGCCTTTGTGGCATTGAGAATCTTGTTGCCCAGCACACCCTGGAAGAAGGCTGTCAGGCTCCAGTTGCGGTAGGTCAGCGTGTTGTTCCATCCGTAGACGAGCTTCGGCTGTGCGTTGCCCACCTTCGTCTTGTCGCCGTCCTTCGGGTTGGAAGTTACCCATTGGCCGTTGGCATCTTGGTAAGTGTCGGCCTGAACGACCATGTTGCCGCTCTCGTCGGCAGCCTTGTGCGACTCGATGTCGTGGACGAAGAAGACGGAGTTGCCGTTGGCATCGTAGCCAGCGTGCTGGAAAGTCCAGAACGTGCCGAGAGGTTCACCCTCCATGATGCGCTGTGTGTTGCCGTTTGACGAGAAACCGCCGATGTTGGCATCGCCTTGGTCGACATAGTCGACGCTGAAGGTAGCGTTCGACAGCTTGTTCACCTTGTTGTTGTTGTGCGACAGGTTGATGGTTGTCTGCCACTGGAAGTTGTCGGTCTTCACGGGAATGGCGTTCAGCGTGAGCTCTACGCCCTGATTGGTGATGTCGCCCACGTTGGCGCGAATCCAGTCGACGGGATAGATATTGGTCGACACGGTGTAGTTCCAGATCAGGTCGCTGGTCTTCTTGTGGTAGTATTCGAGGCTACCGTTGAGACGTCCGCCGAGGAAGGCGAAGTCGAGACCGACGTTGAACATTGCCGTGCGTTCCCACTTCAGGTCGGGATTGGCGTTGTTCTGAGCCTCGATGCCGTACATCGTGCGCGAGGCACCGTCGCTGTTGACGTATTCGAACGAGTTGGTGTTCAGTCCGTAGGTGGCGATGGCGTCGTAGGCACCGAAGCCCATGGCGTTACCGCTCACGCCGTAGCCGAGGCGCAGCTTGAGCTGTTCGAAGACGTTTTGGTTCTTCATGAAGCTCTCCTCGGCGATGTTCCATGCTGCCGAAACCGAGGGGAATGTGCCCCAGCGGTTGTCTTTGCCGAACACCGACGAGCCGTCGCGGCGGATGGTGGCCTGCAGAATATAGCGCGAGGCGAACGAATAGTTGGCACGTCCGTAGAACGAGATGTTGCGGATGGTCTGCTTCGATTTTCCCGTCACGTCGGTAATGCCGTAGATGTTGTTGGCAAAGCGGAGGTTCCAGAAGCGAGTCACGTCATTGTAGAAGTCGTTCACCGTCACGCCGAAGCCGTCGTTCGAGGTACGTTCCTCCCACGAGTAACCGGCCATCAGCCCCAGCTTGTGCACCTTGTTGAAGGTCTTATCGAAGTTGCCGTAGGTCTCGAAGGTCTGGTTGTAGCGCATGTTGGTTTCGCGGTGAGCGCGTCCGTTGTACCCTTTTTCTATCTGTGTCTGGTGTGTGTGGTACCAGTTGAAGGTGTTCTGGCCGCTGTCGTAAGAGTAGTTGGCATTCCAAACCAGTCCGTCTACGATCTTCAGCGAAGCCTTGGTGATATACTGAATACGTCGCCATTCGCTCTGGTTGCCGTCTTCGTGTATCATCGACAGGGGGTTGTAGTTGTTCGAACCGACGGGCGAGTCATACCACGAACCGTCGCTGTTGCGGATAGGGTTGGTGGGCGAATAGTAGTTCATGGCGTCGAGCACACTCTTGCCCGTGTCGGTGCCTGCGAGGACTTTGTCGCCTTGATAGACACCAGTGCGATTGTTCATGGGCACGCCCTTGAACTTACCCTGCATGGCGTTCAGACCGACAGAAATCTCCAGACGGTCTTTCAGGATGCTGGTGGTGAGCAGGGTGCGGGCATTGACGCGGTGCATGCCGGTGCCCTCTACGACACCCTGACGGTTCATATAGTTGACAGAGGCCATGTACTTCGTCTTCTTGTTGCCGCCCGAGATGCTCACGTTGTGGTTGTGCGAGAAGCCAGTGCGCAGCACTTCGTCCTGCCAGTCGGTGTCGCCGCCGCCGTCCTGTTCGTCACCGATGAGGCCGCTGGCGCGCAGCTGGCTGGCCGAAGC
>Ga0310695_10010837_pt1 | contig 13219 bp, 6 predicted proteins | sample RumenRJG_04DNA_FD_203882 | JGI IMG/M metagenome (GOLD analysis project Ga0310695, IMG submission 203882) | Bovine rumen microbial communities from Lethbridge, Alberta, Canada - RJG_04 (v2) (version 2) | ecosystem: Host-associated > Mammals > Digestive system > Stomach > Rumen | place: Canada...
GCATAAACCGGATTAAGCATCCATCCGTGACTAATGTAAAAAACACCGGCAGCCAAAGGTATTCCTATTACATTGTAAAAAAATGCCCAGAACAGATTCTGGCAGATAATCCTGCGGGTTTTTCTGCTGATCTCCACAGCAGTTACCAGATCCATCAGTTTATTTTTTATCAGGATAACATCAGCGGCACCCATGGCAATATCGGTACCGGAGGAAATTGCAACGCCGACATCTGCACATGCAAGGGCCGGAGCATCATTAATTCCGTCTCCAACCATGACAGTCAGCCCCTGTGATTTTTTGTTTTTTACAATATTTTCCTTCTCCTGAGGCATAACACCGGCATATACGTGATCTATACCGGCAAGACCGCCGATATGTTCCGCAGCAGCCTGGTGATCCCCTGAAACAAGATCGACCTCGATTCCGTATTTTTTTAATGCGGCAACGGCTGAGGCACTGTCGCTTTTAATCTGATCCGCAACAGCAATAATTCCGAAAATATTTTTTTCATCAGCAAAAAACAAAGGAGTTTTGCCCTGTTTGCAGAAAACCTCGCTCTTCAGAATAATTTCACTGTCCGCACTTATGGAAGGCATTGCTTTGAGAAATTTCAAACTTCCTCCGTAATAATGACTTCCTTCGATTACGGCCGAAACTCCGCAGCCGGTATGAATTTTAAAATCGTCAGCAGCAGTATTTCCTATATTTTTTCTGCCTGCAAAATTTCTTATTGCTTCGGCATAAGGATGTTCACTGTTATATTCCAGGGAAAAAGCCAGCTGAATTAATTTTTCCTCGGAAAAATCCTTTATCGGAAAAACATCCGTCACCTCAGGTTTCCCTCTCGTTATCGTGCCTGTTTTATCAAGAAGAACAGCAGCCGCCCGGCCTATATTCTCAAGAGAAACAGAATTTTTAAACAATATTCCTGATTTTGCAGCCGCTCCGGTTCCTGCCATAACCGCCACTGGAGTTGCCAGACCGAGAGCACAGGGACAGCTGATTACCAGCACTGCTACCGCAAAGGTTAATGAACTTCCCGGTCCGGCACCGCAGACAAGCCAGACAACGAATGTAAGGAATGATATCAGCATAACGGCGGGTACAAAAATTCCCGATATCCGATCTGCAAGATTGGCAATCGGAGCCTTGGACTCTGCGGATTTTTTCATAAGAGCTATAATTCCGGACAGAGCGGTATCTCTGCCGACCTTCCTTGCCTCAATCCTGATAACTCCGAACTGGTTGACGGTTCCGACATAAACGTAATCTCCCGTACTTTTTTCAGCCGGAATACTTTCTCCTGTCAGGGAAGATTCATCAATCGAACTGGAACCTTCAGTCACAACTCCGTCAACAGGAATTAATTCTCCCGGTCTGACAAGAACAAGATCTCCGGGGTTAACTTCAGAAATATCAACGCAGACCTCCTGATTGTTCCTGATAACAGTGGCCGTCTGAGGTTTCAGTTTCAGCAGCGAGGCGACCGCATCGGTGGTTTTTCCCCTGGCCCTGGCCTCAAGCAGTTTTCCTAGCGTTATAAAAGTCAGTATCATGGCAGCCGAATCAAGATATAATCCGCCGCTGTCAATTTTTATGCCTCTGAAAATTTCGATGAAAAGAGCCGCGGTGCTCCACAGAAACGAGGAGGCTGCTCCCAGTGCAACAAGAGAATCCATATCAGGGGACATGGAAATTAAACTTTTAAACCCCTTAATGAAAAATGATTTATTGATTATGATAACAGCTGCCGTTAGCAGAACCTGAAGAATTCCGCAAATTGCCGGTTCACCCGCAATAAAAGCAGGCAGAGGCCAGTGCAGCATCATATGTCCCATGGACAGGTACACCAGAGGAAGCAGCATCACAATTGAAAGGACAAACCTTCGTGACAGCTTTTCAATGTTCATTTTCTGATCTTCAAATTCCTTTTTCAATGCCGATTCCTCATTTCTGATATATTCGGCACCGTAACCGGCTTTTTCCACTGCGGAAATAATTTCACCTGCAGAAAAATCTCCCTCCACCTTAAGAACCGCGGTCAACAGACTTACACTGCACGATGCGACACCGGAAACTTTGGACACTGCCTTTTCCACCCGCTTTACACAGGACGCACATCCCAAACCTGAAATTTTAAACTGTTCCATACTGCAAACTTTTAAACCTTGTTGACTAATACTGCTGTTATTATTGATCAATTCCTTAAGTTACGTCCATTGATTCATTAATATATGTGCAGACGTTCTATATCACAAACAGGATTATTGAAAGCAAATCAGTTCCGGAAATAGCTAAAACACATTTCTGATCTGAATTTAAAATTCAGCAATCTTCGTGAAAAACACTTATCGGCAAAGACAAAGAAAGAAAATTTACAGCGGGATTTTACAGGCAGATTTAATAAGCATAAATCCGGATTCAAACCGCAAATTACCGCTAAACAATTTTAAAATTCAGTAATGAAGCCGGAAAAAAGCAGATGAAAATCAGTATTGAAATGCTGATTTTTCAGTTGATACGGTGATTGTCAATGCGCATTAAAATCAGTTTGATGTGATCGTCACTCATGGTGTAGTCGCGGTTCTGCAGATATTCCTCAAGATCGCTTACCTTTACAATGTCAAAAGGCAGCTGTTCCTTCTGATCTACAGTTATTTCCGAATTAGCCAGTACCAGGGCGCATTTCAGGTTGATTCTCTTGTTTCGCATTTCGCCGAAAAGATCGTTAAAAAATTTTTTCTGTCGGATCATCTGATCGCTCGGATTGGAAATCCCGCGATTGTACCAGAAATTTTTTTTGGTCTTTTTATGCAGCAGCCACTCACCGTCTTTTTTTATTTCAAGACGGCATACCTGGTTTTTTCCATCCTCCGAAATGCCGAATGCCTTGGTTTCAAAAACATAAACTCCGCTGTGACTGATAACAAGATGATCTATTTCGATCCTTTCTCCCTTGTTGATAAGTTTCAGACCGTTGATAATCTTGTAATTTTTTTTCTTCATAGGTTCCAGAATATCACGGATTTTCTGTTCACCGTCATTACCGACCTTTTTGCGTTTGAACTCATCATTGTTAAGCGACTTGTCCATTTTGAGCTTTCCGTCCCTGAGTTCATAGTTCGGGCGTTCATCAATACCTGTTACTCCGATATTGATCAGCCCCCGGCGGAACTCTTCCTTCTGAATAACAGAAATATATTTTGATTTGGCTATTACATGAAGAAAAATTCCCTTAAGATCAGACAGTTCTCTGTGAGTGTAAACAGTATTCTGCTTGTACGGATCCGGATTTTCAGGATCAAAATCGTCGGCATAGATAATCATTGAGCCATGGTATTTTCTAAAGATAAAATCGGAAAATTCCTTTAATGTTTCCGGAGTGCACTTGCTGCTGATGTGTTTTTTCATCTGCAGGAATGATGAATTATCAACAAACTTGAATTTTTTTCTGCGAAACTTGCGCGGAACACGGGAATGATTAACAAGATAGCGGATAAATTCAATAATAACTCCTATTACAATTACCGCTGCGCAAAGGAAATACCACTGAACTGTAGTCACAATTCCACCATTATTATTATAATTTTAATTAAACAAACAAACGTGCGCCATTTTACACTGTATTATTTTTCCGTTCTTTAACCTAGATAACAAAATTTATTTTTCAATGTTCAAATATCGAACAAAAAATTTAATAAAATCAATAAAATATTTATATTCTTACGCCTACTTAACATTAATGAAAAGTTCAATTTGCTACAATCGTACATGTTTGTATTCAGAAAGGAGCGTATTCAGTGTCTGCACAAAATTTTCAGAGCAAAATCCGTGATCATTGGTATCCGAAGGAAATAAGCTGGCTGGCATTCAATGAAAGAGTACTGCAGGAGGCTGCTGATCCCAACGTTCCGATAATCGAGAGAGTTCGTTTTCTCGGCATTTATTCAAACAATCAGGATGAATTCTTCAAGGTGCGCATTGCGGAACTTAAGCGTCAGGTGCTTATTGCACAGGCATCGGACCGCGGTACAATCGAGCACATTCTGAAGGAGGCAATAAAGAAAAGCAGCAAACTGTCGGAAAAATTCAACCAGATTTATCACAGTCTGCTGAAGGAACTAGGCAAAAACGAAATTGAATTCAAAAATGAAAAACAGATAGACGAAAACCAGAGAAACTGGATCAGGCATTTTTTTACCAGCAATGTAAAACCGTACCTCAGTCCTGTAATTTTGACAGAGGAACTGGATGTACTGTCATTTCTGAAGGATCCGTACACCTATCTTGCCATTGAAATGTCGAACAAAAACCAGCAGAACTATGCACTGCTGGAAATTCCGACCGACAAGGTGGATCGCATCATTCAGATCCCGAATGAAAATCCGAAGAGCAACGTAAAAATACTGATTATGCTGGATGATATTATCAGAGTCTGTCTTGATGATATTTTCAAGGGATTTTTCAGTTACGACCGCATCAGCGCATACTGTATCAAAATGAACCGCGATGCCGAATATAATCTTTCCATGGAATTGAACCGCACCATGATTGAAAGCATGTCAGAAGGTCTGAAGCAGCGACTGACAGCAATCCCTACCAGACTCGCATATGACTGCGATATGCCGAAGGAAATGGTTAAATTTCTGGTTAAGAAATTAAAAATGAGTGATTACGATTCAATATCACCGGGCAATCGTTATCACAACATGAAGGATTTTCTGGGATTTCCGGGTCTGGGCAACAAAAATCTTGAATATGTACCGGTAAGTCCTCTGCACTGCTATGAATTCGATCGCCATCCGACCATGTTCAAGGCAATATCAACACAGGATATTCTTCTTTACTATCCTTACTACACATTTTCATATTTTACCGAACTGCTTCGCCAGTCATCCTACGACCCTTCGGTAATTGCAATAAAAATAAATATCTACCGTGTTGCCCGGGACAGCCGCGTTATCCGTGCGCTGATCGATGCAGCCAACAACGGGAAACAGGTTACCGTGGTTGTGGAACTGAAAGCCCGCTTTGATGAGTCCAACAATATTGAATGGGCCAAAATTCTTACCGAAGCCGGCGTTAAGGTGTTGTTCGGACTTCCTTCACTGAAGATTCACTCCAAACTCTGTCTGATTACCAGAAAAGAGGAAGGAAAACTTGTTAAATACTGCCACATCGGTACCGGCAACTTCAATGAAAAATCAGCACGCATTTATACCGACTTCGCGCTGTTTACCAAGGACGAAAGACTTACCGAAGAGGTTGATAACGTTTTCGACTTTATCGAAGCTCCGTATATTCAGCCGAAATTCAGGCATCTGCTGGTTTCTCCTGTTAACGCGAGGACAAAGCTTTACAGTCTTATTGACAATGAAATCAGCAATGCCAATCAGGGACTGGCAGCCAGAATCACCGTCAAAATCAACAATCTGGTGGATGAAGGAATTATCTCAAAACTTTATCAGGCATCACAGGCAGGTGTTCAGATCTATATGCTTGTCCGCGGTATGTGCTCGCTGATACCTAACGTAAAAAATCTCAGTACCAATATTCATATCCGCTCGATAGTAGATCGTTACCTTGAGCATCCGAGAGTAATGATTTTCCACAATAACGGAGATGAAAAAATTTATATTTCTTCGGCCGACTGGATGACAAGAAATCTAGATCACCGCATCGAAGTAGGCACTCCTATTTTTTCCAAGCATCTTAAAAAGATAATCAAGGATATTATTGATATACAGTTTAATGATAATGTTAAAGCTCGCATTATTGATGAAAAGCAGACCAACCAGTATGTGCCTAGACCGGCAACACAAAGGGCTATCCGATCCCAGATGGAAATCTACGATTATCTGGAAACTCTTGAGGAAAACAAAAGAGAAAAAAAGAAAAAATAATTTTTTTCTGAAATTTTCTGCTTTTATTTTTTAACACATAAACGTGTGGATATCTCCGAGGAAAAAATTTAAGCATGGATCTGAAAAAATTCGATGGACAATGCGTTCAGATCATTGATGATGACGGCAATGTATTTGAGGGATTCTGCGAGTACTGCGATCAAGAATTTAACGAATGTGAATTCGGGCTTAATGAAGACAGCCTGGAAATTCTCAATTACAAATTTTTAAAAAGCACAATAAAAAATATTTTCCCGGTCGATCTTGAAGATAATAGTTTTCTAGAAGGCTATGGTTTATTAGAACAGGAAAATTCATCATCTTATGACGTTCTTGAAGATACTCTGCTATGTGAACATATCGAGCACGTCTGCAGAATGCTGAATTATTTAATTGCTGATCCGCTGAAAATTAAAAATTTAACCACTAATGATTGCCAAAAACTTTTTAAATTATTGAAAGATTTTATTTTAAAAAATGAAGATCAGAATATTACAGACAGATGCAACCGATTGTTAGATTTCTTTGAGAAAAAATAGGCTCAGTACAAAAAAATATTCATCCCAAAAAACATGCATCTCAAAAAGCAAGGATGTACAGAATTTAAGTTACACAAATATTTCACTTTACAACTATTGTTAACTCAATTTAATTAGTAGTAATAAATTATTACGCAAGCATAATCTCAACAAATAGGCATCAGCCTTTCCAAAGCTATACAGATTATTCCTGAAATTTTTATCCATCAAATGAAACTCCGTTCTCAAATTCGCTGATGAGCTCATAATAAAACAGTTCTGCAATCTGGTAAATATAGAGGATTTCTGTTACGCTTACGATTAAACAATCCCGCAACAAAAAAGATTTACCCTGAAGGATCTATATTTTTCCTTATATTGAGAGAGTGAACGCAATATAGGAATGAATATATGCAGATATATCACCAACTACATCAGAAAATCAAACCGGAACAATCACCTCACTGATACCGCCTTCTCGTCGCTCTACAGTTATTTTAGCCTCCAGGCGATCAATAATAGAATCCACATGGGTAATAATGCCAATCTGTCTTCCGGTGGAATGCAAACTTTCAAGACAATTGATAACCATATCAAGATTATGATTATCAAGAGTTCCGAAACCCTCATCAATAAACAGAGATTCTACAACGGTACCAGCAGCTGACAAATCAGACATGGCGAGCGCCAGCGCAAGTGAAACAATAAATTTTTCCCCACCCGATGCTGAAGTTACTGAACGAACTTCACCGCCCATATGGTTATCGATTAAATTAATTTCCAGGAGACTTCTTTCACTGACAGCCAATGCATATCGTCCGGACATATTGGATATATGTTCATTGGCAAGTTGAACCAGTCTTCTGAACAAAAGGTTTTGAACAAAATTCAGCAGATTATTTCCTTTTACAAGTTCGTTTAATTTTATAATTATGTCTGAATCACTTTTAAGCTGATCAAGTTTCGTTTTATATTGTTTAATGAAACTTATATTATTGTCCAGTTTGCCGATTTCCTGATTCACTGCAGTAATGTCCTGTTCAAGTTCACTCTTTTTATTTTCAACCGCAGCCATCCATTCGAATTTCAAACCGCCATCTTCTACAGCATCTGCGTCAAAATTCTGCAGATAATTTTTATTTGCAAGCTCCGCATTAGCTAAATTTTCAGCCTTTACTTTGCGTTTTGTTTCAGCATCTCTCAGTAAATTTTCATCATTTTTAATTTTATTTCGTTTGATTTCAATCATATTGCCGTCGGCGGAAATTATTTGTTCCAGTTTCTGCCAGTTTTCCAGCTGGTGTTCAGCCAAGAAATTATTCAAGCAGTTTTCAGCTTCAGTAAAATTATGCTTAATTTTTTCATTTTCCCTTTTTAAAGTATTTAATTCTCCCGCACAACTATTATGATTTGCAGTACAGTCTTGCAGATTATCATTTTTCAGCTTTCTCTTACTGAAAAAATTATTGCGCTGTGACTCAATTTTTTGCTCTGCAGCAGCAACGGTTTCACCACCGAGCAGAAGATTTATTTCTTTCTTTAAAAAATAATTTTTCTGTACCAACTGTTCCAGTTCGCGCTGTTTCTGCTGAGTTGTTGCTGTCGCTTCCTGAACGGATTTTCTGGCCGCACCAAGCTCGGTTTCCAGAATTTTTTTATTCTGTTCATATTTTTCAGATTCAGTTAGATTTTTTTCGTAATTTCGGCATTTATCAATCCAGTCATTTATACATTTTTCGGATTTTTCCGCCTTATTTTTTTCAGAAACAATTTTTTCCCAGCTCTCACCTATATGAACAGTTAAATTATTTTTCAAATCATTAATTTGAGAACGTAGGGATGATAATTCAGTATCAATTGCCCTTAATTCAGAATTTAAACCGGATACGAGTTCATTTGCATTTTGTAATTTTTCGTCCAGTTGCTGTTTTAAAATATTTTTCTGTTCCTTGGTATCACTCAATTTTTTCAGATCAGATTCAAGAACTTCTTTGTTATAAATTTTTTGTTCTATCTCTGATTGTTTAGCCTTTATCTCTTTCAATAATTTTTCCATTTCTTCTGCAGAAGAATTAAAAACATCACAACTTTGCAACTGAAGCAGATCTTCATTCCATAGAACTCCGGTATAACCTTTGGCCCTTTCATTCCAGTCACTCTGTTTGCTCTTTAGTTTTGCAGTATTACCTGAAATATCATCTTCAAGCTGTGCCCTGTTTTCAGATACCCTGCAGAGATCATTGTTCTTTTCAACAATATCATTTTTTAACTTATCCAAAGCTTCCTGTTTATCATCAAGAATTTTTTTCACACTTTCATAGAAAGTCTGATCTGAAAACTTACACTGTTCCTGATGATGTTCCACACTGCCGCACAAAGGACACGGACTTCCCTCTTTTACCATATCTTTAAAAGCAGCAAGACCAATGGAAACCTCGGCATCTCTGACCAATTTTTCCTGAGCCTCCAGTTCCTTTTTCAGAATATCCGCATCCTGACTAAGACCATTGTATTGTGATTCAAGTTCAGCGCCGGCAGCAATTTTTTCTGACAGTCTGTTCTTCAGAGTGAAGTTTTCATTTAGGAGATCTTTTATTTCTTTACTCAGATGTTCCAGTTCCATGAGTCGTTTCCAATCTCCGTCTATTCGTTTTAAAGCATCCTGGAGATTTTCACTGCAAAGCAGCTCCAGCTTCACTTTTTTCTCTGCAATATTATTTTTTATTGTTTCAATTTCTCTGTTCCTGTTATCTTTTTCAGTCTGAATTTTTTTTATATCAGTTTCAATGTTTACCTGTTCATCAGTTTTTTCCTTTTGTCTTTTTTCAGCATCTTCCAGTTTCAAGTAAAATTGAACCAGGTTTTTCATCTGATTTCCAAGAAGTTCAGCATTCTGATAACATGATGAAAGTTCCTTATTTTTTTCACAGAATGATTTTGCTTCTTCAATTTCTTTATTTTTCTTGTCTATTTTGATAATAATTTCATTTAAATCATTTTCCTTTTGCTGCTGCTGTCTAGTCTGCTCAGCCAAATTATATTTTGCCTGATCCTGAGATTTTAGATTTTCAGAAACTAATTCCTCCTTCGTTCTTGCTTCCTGAATTTTCATATTTATTTCCTCAGCCTTTTTCTCAAATTCTTCGATCTGATCTTCACACTGTTTTAATTCAGCCTGAAGGCCGATTTCTTCTGTCTCCAGCGCAGCAAGTTTTCTGCAGCATTCATCCTGCTGTTTTTCATTATCCTCAAGTTGTTTTTTCTGACTTTTGTAATTGTTTAACGGAAGTGCACCTTCCTTCAATTGATCATATAATTTAATTTCCCGATCGATATCAACATTCTTATCACACTGTGATTTCGCTGTCTGCAATTCAATTTCAGCCTTTGCAAGGTCAGCCTTTGCATTTTTTAAAGTTTCTGTCTTTTCCCTTGCAATATTAATTTTTTCAAGCAATTCAGTAATTCTGTTCAATTCCGAGTCTGTTTCTGATTTTTTCTGCTGCAACTGTTTTAGTATTTCATCAGGATTAAAACTGCTGCCGTTCTCATCTGAGCTATTCAAATTAATTTGCGTCTCATGCATCTTAATTTGCTCATTAATAGATTTGATTTTATCATTGGCAATTTTGGCCTTATCCGCTGTCAGGCGGGCAACATTCGAATAAATTTCGGTACCGGTTATAACCTGAAGCAGCTGAGCACGCTCCACCGGTTTAGACTCAAGGAATTTTGCGAAATCACCCTGTGGAAGTACAACCATACGCCTGAACTGATCCCATGTCAGATGAATTATGCCAGCTATTTTTCCTCTGGCTTCTGAGAGTGTGCTTGTCAAAGTCTGCCAGTCGCTTCCGTTCCATATTTTCAGACTCATCGAAGGTGAACCGAATTTTCCGTCAAGCTTTTTGTACGCTCGCTGTAATGACCACGCAGCAAGGTAAATATTCTGCGCAACCTTGAATTCTACCTCTGCATAACAGAATCCCTTCCCTTTAGACATAATATTTTGTACAGAATTACTTCTAATCGCATCATTACCGGATTCCGTCTGCTGAGCAGATTTATTTTTAACTTCATCGCCTACATTCGCATATCTTACAACATTTCCGTAAAGCGCCAGCGTAATCGCATCCAAAATTGTACTCTTACCGGATCCCGTGACACCGGTTATCGCAAATAATCCGGAACTTCCCAGAATTCCGCTGGTTAGGTCAATCTCAAATTTCTGTGCTATGGATGCTAAATTTTCACCGCGAATTTTTAAAATTTTCATAAATAGACTTTTACCTGATAATTTTTGATTTTGACTTTATACGCCTGATTTTTCCTGCTGTCTTACCTCATCCAGAATTGAAATAAATACTCTTTTCATTTCCTCCGGTGCATCATGTCCATCTGCCTGGGAACGGTAGAACATCTCAAAAATTTCACCCGGATTTAATTCCTGGACATTGACAGTATTTGCAAGTGACCGCTGTTCAGCTGATTGTTCTGTCTTTTCTCTCGAAATTTTTTTGATTTTGACAAAACGCAGTTTCTTTCCCTTAATTGCGTCCTTAATTTTTTCTCCAATCCTGGGTTCAAATTTATCAGCCAGATACTGAATTTCAACAAAAGGATAATTTTCAGGTAAAAGGTCGCTTTTTGGTAATTTTTTCAGGTACTCTAGTACCTCCGGCAAAGGCAGGTGCTCCTCCGGTATTGTCTTAAAATCAACTACCCTTGGAACCAGTTCATGGCGGACAGTTAAATTATTTGCGCCATCAATATCAATAATCTCCACACCGTGCTTATAGTGTTTTTCAGAAAAGGACAAAGGGATCGGAGAGCCGCTGTAGACCACCGGTTTTGTTTTTCCCAGATTCTGATGAGCGTGAATATGCCCCAGTGCAGCATAATCAAATCCCTCATACATATCCACATCAATACTTTCAACAGTACCTATAACAATCTGGTGTTCTGCTTCATCTTCATTTACGCTGCCACCCTGAACCGTTGTATGATCCATTATGATTAATTTCTCGCCGTTGACAGCTTTGGCTTTCATCAGTTCAAACAATTTTTTATGGATCTTGTACAGACTGTTTACAAAAGAATCCTTATGATAACTTTCTTCCTGGGCATAGCCAACCGGAATGTCAGCCCTGCGGATAAAAGGCAGTGCCGCACAGTAGGCACAGATTTTATAATCTTTATCCGTCAGCGGAAATATCAGTTTCTCAAGGGCAGGATCATTGTGCTCGTCAATCTCGAGTCTGCTCACAACATGCACATTAAACAATTCAAACAGACTTTTATTTACAGCCAGGCGACTTGCTGAATCATGATTTCCTCCGGTTAGAATAATCTGAAGATTTGGAAATGATTTAATAAGACTTACCAGAAACTCATTTAAAAATTTCTGTGAATCCGATGTAGGATTGGCACTGTCAAAAATATCACCTGCAACTATCAGAGCATCGGCGTTCTCATTTCTGATAGTATCGGTTAAAAAATTAAAAAAGCATCTGTGTTCGTAGGTGCGATCATAATAATCCAGTGTACATCCGACATGCCAGTCAGAGGTATGAATGATTTTCATGTATATATTCCTTAATCAAACAGACTTCTCATTTATAAACAGGTTTCAGTTAATCCTGACTATGGAATTACGTCATCAGGAAATCCCGAATAAAAATCCTTTCCTGTTCTCAGACACTCCTTTGCCGCCTCAACAGAAAAACCGCCGTCAGCAGGAAGTCCTCCAAATCTTTTAGTGTACTCATCTAATATTTTCTGATCTTCTTCCGACAGTTCAACCCCCTGTGATTCAAGGTATTTGCGATTTGCTTCTGCAAAATCATTAAGTTTTTTGATTATGTCATTCACGGTTCCGGCTCCTCTGTTGTTTTCCGCTTTTTTCTGTTCGGTTTCAACTATTTGTATCATATACTTAGCATAGTCCCTGCTGTATTTCAAGAATTTCATTAAAAAAATGTAACCACATGCACATTATTTTTTACAGATTTCATTATTTAAACCAGATAATATCAATTTATAAACTTTTTACGTTATTTTATGTCTTATATAAAAACATAAATTCTGTGTATTTTCATTCAGAAATCAGAATCAGGATTTTTCTGAACAGACGATTGATATGCAGCATCGACACAGCATAATTCTCCCATTAGAAAGCATGACAGAATTAATCCGTGAAGTTAAAAATCTACTTTTTAATTATGAACAGCAGGCACGCAAAACACTTTGCAGAAATGAAAACCAGAACAAAAAATATCACTTGACAAAACATTAATTCACAATTTTTTTATCAAAATTTAACCACAACCATGCTGATTGCTAAAGGTTAACAATTTTAATTTATATCTTATTGATTTTACGTTAATATTTCTTTTTTAACAAAACTATTGACAAACCTGCAACATCATAAAATCACACGTTTCTGAGCAAAAATTCAATATTTATCAACAAAGTTATCCACAAGCGGTGTTAATAATTCCGGCATTATACTGTAATCACTGTATCCCTGCAGTATGCAGTACAGAAAACACACAGAACATTTTTCAACCAGTACCATTTCTTTCAGCTTTTAATCTAAAGACCATCCTTTTACATCTTCAATTGACACAGGAAACTTATGTCAGTCCAGACAGTTTAAAGATACCTTGGCCAGATTATGTTATGCTGCTGAGAACCGCATGTTTGCAGTTCTGACAGGACCGGTGGGAGTTGGGAAAAGCACTGTACTTAGAGCCTTTAATGATGCAATTGACTCCAGCAGGTTTGAGGTACTAT
>Ga0310695_10010838_pt1 | contig 13218 bp, 4 predicted proteins | sample RumenRJG_04DNA_FD_203882 | JGI IMG/M metagenome (GOLD analysis project Ga0310695, IMG submission 203882) | Bovine rumen microbial communities from Lethbridge, Alberta, Canada - RJG_04 (v2) (version 2) | ecosystem: Host-associated > Mammals > Digestive system > Stomach > Rumen | place: Canada...
TCGTGATAAATGTATCTACCTAAAGATTCTTTAGCAACTCTTTTTGAAACAGTATTAAGTTTTACAAACCAGTTACGGTCATACCACCAAGTGTCTAGTCCCATGACTAAGAATTTAGTTAAGTTTTCTTTACGGAACTTAATTTCTTCAGGAGCTAAGACGTTTAAATGCTTATCATATGGAGCAGGATGATCATTCATCATTACTTCAACATTATGATTATGAGCAAATCTAAAGAATCTAGCTAAGTCAGGGAATAATTTAGTGTTGATATCATATCCTGTACCTTCAGTTTTCTTTTGATCAAAAACTCTCCAGTCAGTATCTAAAACAATATTATCTAAAGGAATATGATGTTTTTTATACTTTTCAATCATCTCTTTAGCGGACTTTTCGCTATAAGCGTAATAACGAGAATTATATAAACCAAAGTTCTTCTTTCTCATCATTTCTGGGTGCCCGGTTAAAGAAATATATTGTTTTCTTAATTTCTTGTAGTCGTTTCTAGCAATTAATAAGAATAAATCTTTAGTGTCTTTTTCGTATATGAAGGAAGCATCTTCACTATATCCTTCACTAGGAATAATAATTCTAGGAGCGTCCATGATAGGGAAAATGAAAGGAGTTTTATTAGGTAAAGGAAGTTCCCCAGAATTAGAGATACCTTTAAATTTATAAACTCGATTATCATTTTGATATATTTCAATACTTCTAAAAGGATTGTCATAATCAAAGACAACCACTAAATCTTTGTAGTTAAACCATATTCTTTCTTGTTGACCGATATCTAAAGAGAAGTTAATTTCTTTTTTACGGTCAATAAATAAGGTTTCATTATTGGTAAAGTTACCAGTTGGAGAATATTCAAAACGAAGAATATCATCTTTTAAGATAGATATTCTCATACTCTTAAAAATATAATTCTTATTCATATACGCATACCTAGATTTCATTATAGCAAGTTAAAAATATATTTTTAATGTATTTTTATACTGCTTAATGGTCTATCTGAGTAGAAAAACTCCATCCTCTAGATGGAGTGATAAGTTTTACAAGTTAAGATAAGTTTACTTTTTGTCTTTTTTACGTTGATAATATTTTTCAATTGCTTCCTTCATATTATCCGGAATTGACTTAACTAATGGGAAGCATTTTGCGTTCACCATACGAGAGACAAATTCAGTGATAAAGTTCATCGTTGTTAAGAAGTTTTCTTCACTTAATCTTTCAATTACATCATCATGAGAATGGATGGTTGCCCCGCCTTGAACTGATAATCTAGCAAAGCTAACTGCAGGAACTCCTTTATCTGCGAATGGAGTTGAGTCACTAGAATATACATCTTGATAAACATGTAATGGGAATCCTAATTCTTTTGACATAATTGTTAAATAATTTACTATTTCATTTTCCCCAGTAACACACGCAATATCTCTTCCTAAAGTCACTGCGACCATATCGATATTGACATTAAAGAGAACATGTTCTTTAACTTCTTCTTCGTGCATAGAAGTATAGGCTTTACTACCTAATAAGCCCATTTCTTCACTACCACAGAAAATAAAACGTAATGTTCTTGAAGGTTTATGAGACATGAAATATTCATACATATGGAGTAAAGCAATAACGCCAGTTCCATTGTCATAAGCACCTTTAGAATAAGAAACGCTATCATAATGAGCGGTTAAAGTAATAACTTCGTCAGGATAAATGATTCCTTTAATATCACTAATGACATTACAGGAATTACGTTTACTATCTTCTCCTTGAAGAACAATAGTCGCGTTATATGGTAACTTAGTAAATACTTTTTCAATAGTTCTACTTCTAGCCATTACAGTAGGAAGTTTTCCTAATGTATAATCTAGTTCTCTATTTAAATAAGGATCAAGATCTACATCTTTGTCCGCTTTATAAACTGAACCTGTTGCTAAAATAAATCCTTTAGCACCATCTTTAACAGCTTTTTCATATAAAGGATGAGGAACTCTTTTAGTTTGAGAAAAGACAATTTTGTCTTTTAAAGAAGTCATTTCATATGCTTCTTTGCTTGATGCATAGAAAAGTTCTCCAGTTACCCCTTCATCACTAGTAAAGCCAGAATAACCACTACCAGCGACTTCTACCTCAATAGATTTATCGTTGAAATAGAGTTTAGCCTTATCGATACGGCTATAATCTACTTCAAAATCTTCAAGATAAGCTTCTCCACCTAAAGAAGCAATTTCTTCTTTGATTGTATTCGCAGCTTTTCTTTCTTCAATAGATCCGCCGGTTCTAACATAATATATTTTCTTTAAGAAATTAAATGCATGATATTTTTTCATTCTGTTACCTCTTCTTGTTAAGCATTATATATGGATTTAGATAATATAAAAAGCCTAGAAACTAGGCTTTCAATTTGAATTTATTCTATTCGACCCCGATTAAGAAGCTATAAACAGGTTGATTACCTTCCCTAATATCGACATCGACATCAGGATGTTTTTCATCTAAATATTTCTTAACTTCAAGAGCTTCTTCTTTAGTGACATCTTCTCCGTAGATTAAAGTGATAACACTAGACATATCATCAAGCATTCTTTCAATTAAATCTTTGACAGCTTCAAATTTATCTTTCTTAGCGACAACGATTTCTTTTTGGAAGATACCGATATAATCATCTTTCTTAACAGAAACACCATTAATTTGAGTATCTCTAATAGAGAAAGTGATTTCACCGCTCTTAACGTTACTTAAAGCGGATTTCATCTCTTTAAAGTTTTCTTTTGGTTTAGCTTCTGGATTAAACATAATAGCAGAGCTAATACCTTGTAGGATGGTCTTAGAAGGGATAACGAAACATGTTTGTCCTTCTTCGTTCATCATGTCAGCGGCTTGAGACGCTGCCATTAAGATATTGGAGTTATTAGGGAAGATATAAACTGTATCAGCGTTAGCTTCTTTAATAGCTTTAACGAAGTCTTCGCTACTTGGATTCATAGTTTGACCACCAGTAACGATATGTTCGACTCCAGCTTCATTAAAGATTGCAGAGATACCTTTACCACTACTAACAGCGATTAAACCATATGGTTTTCTTTCTTTTTGTTCGTGATGTTCAGCTTCTTCAACTAAATCAGTATGAACTTCAACGTTTTGTGCACCACTTTCTAAAGCGTGGTGTTGTTCAGTCATATTTTCGATCTTAAGCTTTAAGAATTCACCGAATTGTTGAGCGTATGTTAATACTCCACCAGGTTGGAGAGTATGAACATGGACTTTAACGATGTCTTCATCATGAACGACAACGAGTGAATTACCATGAGAAGCTAAGATAGAAGTGAATCTCTTCTCATTGAATGGCTTTTTAACTGTATCTGGGCCTAAAGACATAATAAATTCAGTACAATAACCAAATTCTTCGTCTTTCATACTTGCTCCAGCAGCGATAATAGGATTATCTGTTGGTCCAGCTTCCTTCTCATTACGGGCAACTGGTTTATCAAGTAACGCTTGATACATACCTTCAAAGATATAAATTAAGCCGCGACCACCACTATCAACAACACCAACTTCTTTTAGAACTGGAAGAAGTTCAGGAGTACGTTTAAGTGACTTATGAGCGGCTTCGATTAATATTTCAAATGCCTTTTCAAAAGACATTGATTTTTCAACTTCTTGATGTAAATGATGGCTAGATTCTCTTACAACAGTAAGAATTGTACCTTCAACTGGCTTTAAAACAGCTTTATAAGCTACTTCAACACCCTTTTCTAATGCGTCAGAGAATTGAACTGGGTTCATATTAGAGATACCTTCAAGTCCTTGAGAGAAACCTCTAAAGATTTGAGATGTAATAACACCAGAATTACCTCTAGCGCCGAATAATGTACCACGAGCAAACGCTTTAGCGATTTCAAATACATTTACATCGTGACGATCTTGAATTTCCTTGCAACCACTAGTGACAGTTAAATTCATGTTCATACCAGTATCTCCATCTGGTACAGGGAACACATTTAAAGCATCAACCTCAGGATAATGGTTGTATAAATTATTAGCCCCGGAAATTAAAATTTCCTTTAAGGCTTGTCCATCCATAATTTTCATTTAAATATATATGTTGACTATTTCCGTAGAAATAATTAAGAGTTTACTAACTGAGAGGAATAAAGACCCATTCTTCCGTAGAAGTTACTCATAGAGAGGTACTTTGTCTCGATCAATTAGGAAGATCTCCTAATCAACATTCCTTTCTTTTAAATTCTTGTTCATTACGAACATCATTATTATATTTTAAATATAAATTTATGTCAAATTTACAACTTCTAAGGGCTAATAGAGTAAATTATGGACTGACAAAAATACAAAAATATTTGTACCCTATTTTTTGAGTTGAGTTATAGGTTACAAATAAAAATACCCCGATATCATCGAGGTAAGTTACTAATATAATAATTTAAAATTATTTATTCATATAAACGATATTATCGTAGGCTAATACGTTACCAACACATTCTCCATAAACTAAGGCGAAAGAAGAACCAATCGTCTCACGAATAATATCAAAAGGTACATGTTCTTCGATATTAATTTCAAGCTCAATCTCATTAGAAGAGACTTTCTTACTTGAAGTAATCTTTCCATCAAATACCACTACAGTTTTATTATCATAAGTAAATTTTGCTAATGTTACTTTGCCGTTATTAATTGAGCCGTCTTCTTTTCTAAGAATAAAAGGAACGTTAGAGCTTCTTAAATAAATATTACTCTTACTTAAATCCATTCTAGAAATATTTCCATATATTGAATAAGAATCATTTAAGTTATAGAGCAAATTTAAAGAAAAAAGTGAATATATATCGTTTTCGGTAATAAAAGAAATACCTTTTTCGTTAAATAAAGGTGAAAGTAATTCAAAATAATATCTTAAATCATTATTATCAATGGCTATACCGGTAAGATTATATGTATTAATAAGATACAAAATCTTATTATAGAGTGTTTTTAAGGTCATTAAACCTTCTTCATCAAGGATTGATTTATAATAAGCTTCATGAGGTAAAGAGTCTTCTGTTTCTACTTTTAACGCCATAAAATCATCAAATTTAAAAGAAATTACATATAAGCCAAATTTAGAAATAAAATCTAATTCTTTTTTATGGTTAATTAGTCCGTTTTTATTTGATGAGATTAAAGCAAAAGAATTGTCTTTAAGTCGATCCATCCCGTAATATACACGAGTAATTTCACTTAATAAAGAAGCATTCTGGTTATCATCCCCATTTAAAGGCATGGTGTGCTTACCTTCTAAAATAAGTTTAGTGTTTACTTCCATCATTCCTTTATAAGCGTCAGGACGTTTACCCGCTAATAAAATGACAGGGGAAGACATCTTCTTAATGTAATGATTTAATTTATTAAGTACACCACTTGACTCAATAAAATAGATAGAAATTAATTTATCTTTACTTTTTTCTTTAATAATAATGTCATTATCAAATAAAGCATCATTAAGATCACGAATATATTCGTTATCTTTTTCTAAATCTAAATTTGATACTGAATCATTTTTAAGTCTAATTAAATTAATTTCCATGAATAGATTATACCTCAAAGAGAATATAGAATTAATAAATTAATTCTTTAGTAAAAAAAAGACCGGCAGCTCGCTATCTTGTCCCAAAGGGATATTGTCGCCACTACAGTGCTTAACTTCTGTGTTCGGTATGGGAACAGGTGTGACCACTGCGCTATCGCTACCAGACTTTTTTAGAGAGAATTGTTCCCTCAAAACTGAATATTAACATTGATCTTCATTTTGTTAAAGAGAAATTTAAATTTTACTTTTAGGACTTCTTAAAAATCTTATGAAATTAAGTCCTCGACCTATTAGTATTAGTCAGCTTAATGCCTCACAGCACTTACACTTCTAACCTATCAACCTTCTAACTTTGAAGGGGTCTTACTTCTTGCGAATGGGAAGTCTCATCTTAAGGTTGGCTTCACGCTTAGATGCTTTCAGCGTTTATCCAGTCCATAGGTAGCTACCCGGCCATGCCACTGGCGTGACAACCGATATACCATTGCTATGTCCATCCCGGTCCTCTCGTACTAGGGACAGATCCTTTCAAACTTCCTACGCCCACGACAGATAGGGACCAAACTGTCTCACGACGTTTTGAACCCAGCTCGCGTACCACTTTAATCGGCGAACGGCCGAACCCTTGGAAGGTACTTTCCCTCCAGGATGTGATGAGCCGACATCGAGGTGCCAAACCTGATCGTCGATGTGAACTCTTGGATCAGATCAGCCTGTTATCCCCAGGGTAGCTTTTATCCGTTGAGTGACGACCTTTCCACAAAGAATCGCCAGATCACTATGCCCGACTTTCGTCCCTGCTCGACTTGTTTGTCTCGCAGTCAAGCACCCTTATGCCATTGCACTCGAAATATGATTTCCAACCATATTGAGGGTACCTTTGGGCGCCTCCGTTACCTTTTGGGAGGCGACCGCCCCAGTCAAACTGCCCGCCTAACACTGTCCTCCTCGCCGGTAAGGGAGTGAGTTAGAATAATCGCAATTCAAGAGTAGTATCCCAAGGGTGACTCCATCGAAGCCAAAGCCCCGATTTCAAAGTCTCCTACCTATCCTGTGCATGAATCGCAATTACTCAATATTAAGTTACAGTAAAGCTCCATGGGGTCTTTCCGTCTAGTCGCGGGTAACCTGCATCTTCACAGGTAATAAGATTTCACCGAGCCTGCTGTCGAGACAGCGCCCAAATTATTATACCATTCGTGCGGGTCAGAACTTACCTGACAAGGAATTTCGCTACCTTAGGACCGTTATAGTTACGGCCGCCGTTCACTGGGGCTTCAGATCAGAGCTTCGCTTGCGCTAACCCCTCCTTTTAACCTTCCAGCACTGGGCAGGCATCACCCCATATACATCGCCTTGCGGCTTGGCATAGAGCTGTGTTTTTGGTAAACAGTTACTTGGGCCTCTTCACTGCGACTCTATTTCTAGAGCACTTCTTCTTGCGAACTTACGAAGTAATTTTGCAGAGTTCCTTAACAACAGTTATCTCGCTCACCTCAGATTACTCATCTTGACCACGTGTGTTCGTTCTCGGTACGGGTTGAATATACTTAAGTTAGCAGCTTTTCTTGAGAGCTGGTATCACCGACTTCACTACTAGAGCAAGCTCATTCGTTCCCCATCACGTCTTCGCCTTAAAGTATGCGGATTTGCCTACATACAAGCTACCTCGTTTGGTCCTAAATCCAATAATAGGTACGGTTAACCTTCTCTGTCACTACATCACATATATTCAAGTTCAGGAATATCAACCTGATATCCATCGACTACGCCTTTCGGCCTCGCCTTAGGACCCGACTAACCCTGAGAGGACGACCCTTCCCCAGGAAACCTTAGTCAATTGGTGGATGGGATTCTCACCCATCATCGTTACTTACACCGGCATACTCACTTCCATACAGTCCACCACTCTTTTCAGTATGGCTTCACCCCATATGGAACGCTCCCCTACCACTATTAGAAATAAATCTAGTAATCCGTAACTTCGGTATTATGCTTAGCCCCGGTAAATCTTCCGCGCGGAGGCACTCGACTAGTGAGCTGTTACGCACTCTTTAAATGGTGGCTGCTTCTGAGCCAACATCCTAGTTGTCAATGCATCTCTACATCGTTTAACACTTAGCATAAATTTAGGGACCTTAATTGACGGTCTGGGCTGTTTCCCTTTTGAACATGGAGCTTATCCCCCACATTCTGACTGCAAGGATACCACTGATGGCATTCGGAGTTTGATAGGAATCAGTACCGCAAAAGCGGCCATCAGCCTTTCAGTGCTCTACCTCCACCAGCTAAAACCTTACGCTAGCCCTAGAGCTATTTCGGGGAGAACCAGCTATCCCCCGACTCGATTGGAATTTCTCCCCTATCCACAAGTCATCCGCGGGCGTTTCAACGAACGTCGGTTCGGTCCTCCAGTGGGTTTTACCCCACCTTCAACCTGCTCATGGATAGATCGTCGGGCTTCGGGTCTATGTCTACGTACTAAATCGCCCTATTCAGGCTCGCTTTCACTTCGGCTCCGTCTCTACAACTTAACCTTGCACGCAAACATAACTCGCCGGTTCATTCTTCAATAGGCACGTCATCACCCTTTAACGGGCTCTGACTTATTGTAAGCATACAGTTTCAGATTCTTTTCACTCCCCTCCCGGGGTTCTTTTCACCTTTCCCTCACGGTACTGGTTCACTATCGGTCATTAGTTAGTATTTAGCCTTTCCGAGTGGTCTCGGTAACTTCAAGCAGAATTCCACGTGCTCCGCTCTACTCTGGATACCACCATGTGAATTGTAATTTCGCTTACGGGGCTATCACCCTGTTTCGCTAGCCTTCCCAGACTATTCAGCTATCACTCTTCAATCAATTATGTGGTCCGTAACCCCAATCCAAAGATTGGTTTGGGCTCTTCCGCTTTCGCTCGCCGCTACTGACGGAATCGATTTCTCTTTCTTTTCCTCTAGGTACTAAGATGTTTCAATTCCCTAGGTCTATCTTCGCTCTCTATATTGGTTCTCGAGAGGATGATGCAACATAACTTGCACCGGGTTCCCCCATTCGGATATCAACGGATCAAAGCTCACTTCCAGCTCCCCGTCGCTTTTCGCAGGTAATCACGTCCTTCATCGTCTTCTAATGCCAAGGCATTCACTGTACGCCCTTAATAACTTAACTTCGTAAAATTTAGTTTTCTTTGTTAGTTTTCAAGAATAAATATTTTTGTTACTATCGCTCAATTATGAAATCAAATTGATTCGACTTTAACAGAAAGATCATGTTTGTAATATTCAGTTTTCAAAGAACAATTGCTGAGAGAACCTAATCTCTCAAAACTAAACAGATTAGAACCACATTCGTCTTCGATAATCCTAGAAAAATTTTAGGTTTATTGTACATACGCTAATGAGTCATTGACCATTAGCACTTTCTCCATAGAAAGGAGGTGATCCATCCCCACGTTCCCGTAGGGATACCTTGTTACGACTTAACCCCAATCACCAGTCCTACCTTAGGCGTCTCCCTCCTTACGGTTAGGATAACGACTTCGAGTATTACCAGCTCTCATGGTTTGACGGGCGGTGTGTACAAACCCCGGGAACGTATTCACCGCGACATGGCTGATTCGCGATTACTAGCAATTCCAGCTTCATGAAGTCGAGTTGCAGACTTCAATCCGAACTGAGATCGGCTTTATGAGATTTGCTCCACTTCACAGTATTGCGTCTCTTTGTACCGACCATTGTAGCACGTGTGTCGCCCAGGACATAAAGGGCATGATGATTTGACGTCATCCCCACCTTCCTCCGACTTACATCGGCAGTCTCCTTAGAGTTCCCAACTGAATGATGGCAACTAAGGACAAGGGTTGCGCTCGTTGCAGGACTTAACCTAACATCTCACGACACGAGCTGACGACAACCATGCACCACCTGTATTTATAGTCTCTTCTTATCTCTAAGAAGGTAGTAATCAATATGTCAAGCCCTGGTAAGGTTCTTCGCGTTGCATCGAATTAAACCACATGCTCCACTGCTTGTGCGGGGTCCCGTCAATTCCTTTAAGTTTCAATCTTGCGATCGTACTCCCCAGGCGGAGAACTTAATGCGTTAGCTTCAACACTGCCTCACGGCAATATTTAGTTCTCATCGTTTACGGCGTGGACTACTAGTGTATCTAATGCTATTTGCTACCCACGCTTTCGTGACTGAGCGTCAGTTTCGAGCTGGTAAACCGCCTTCGCCACTGGTGTTCCTCCATATATCTACGCATTTCACCGCTACACATGGAATTCCGTTTACCTCTCTCGTACTCTAGCTTGATAGTTTCTAAAGCTGTATAAGGTTGAGCCTTACGCTTTCACTCCAGACTTGTCATGCCGCCTGCTCACTCTTTACGCCCAATAATTCCGGATAACGCTTGCCACCTACGTATTACCGCGGCTGCTGGCACGTAGTTAGCCGTGGCTTATTCAAAAGGTACTGTCAAATTAGCTGCATTTCCTAAGCTAATCATTCGTCCCTTATAAAAGAACTTTACAACCCATAGGGCCGTCATCATTCACGCGGCGTTGCTCGGTCAGGGTTTCCCCCATTGCCGAAAACTCCTTACTGCTGCCTCCCGTAGGAGTTTGGACCGTGTCTCAGTTCCAATGTGGCCGATCACCCTCTCAGGTCGGCTACGCATCCTTGCCTTGGTGGGCTGTTATCTCACCAACTAGCTAATGCGCCGCAGGTCCATCTCTAAGTGACCCTTGAAAGGGCCTTTCAAGCAAAAGCGATGCCGCTTCTGTTGTTATCCGGTATTAGCCAAAGTTTCCTCTGGGTATCCCAAGCTTAAAGGCAGGTTACCTACGTGTTACTCACCCGTTCGCCACTAGGGTGCAAGCACCCTCGTTCGACTTGCATGTATTAGGCACGCCGCCAGCGTTCATCCTGAGCCAGGATCAAACTCTCAATGTTTGTATTCTAGTTCAAAATAATTATCTGGTTTTGTATAAAAATAAATTGACGTTTGTTGTTCGTACATCTGTTTAGTTTTCAAAGATCAGACTCGCTATTTAACCCTATATTTTGTAGGGCTATTTTTTTACTCTCTCGAGTTAGCGCTTTATTACTCTAGCACTATAAAAATAATCATGTCAATTACTTTTTGAAAAATTTTTTAAATATTTTTTAATTAAGTATATTTATATAGATTCTATACGCGCGTGTATATAAGGAAAATGTGCTAATTTTAGGGATTTTTATTACACTTTTTATTATTCGTAAATATTTTTCTATTTTTTTACTGAAAAATTATTTTCAATTAATTTAATAAATTATTTTTAGCAAAAAAGAAAAAGACGAGGAGGTTCCCCCGTCTTATCTTTATATATAAATTAACGAATATTTAATGTCATGCATTCAGCGTGAACAGTTAAATCATCACTAATTAAAATTTCAATCACTAAAGTCATATCTTCGAAACTAAAATTATATGGACCCATACCGCTTTCTGGAACAGGAACTTGGTATCCAGCTATTGTCATAGAGGTAATTGTGTAAGTGCCGCCATAAGCTCCGTTATAGTTAACTGTACCGACAATATTAGTTGGTTCATTTACAATTCCACTTCCCATATAGCTCTTTTCAGAATAGAAAGTTAATTGATTGGAAGTGAATACTTGAACTTCTGCATCAACGAAAGCTTGAGCTATTTCATCAATATTAGGAACTTCTTCACTTGTTTCTTTAAATTGAGTAAATAAGAATCTGCCTTCAAAGTTATTAGCGTATTCTTCTGGCATAGTGACGGTAGTTTCACCAAATAAAGAACCTGTATATTCAATAGTGTCTGTTTCTCCTCTATTCGCGGTGAAATAAACTAATTTACCATTTTCAAATTTGAAGGAGGCACTTGTATAAATATCTCTTCCTTCATATTTGACATCGGTTAAGTTGTATTTTTCTCCGTCAAAAGTAGCTTGAGAAAACTCAACATCTTTGAATTGGAAACCAGCGTCAACAAATAAACCTTCCATAGAGATTCTACGATTACCATATAAGAAAGTATTTCTACGATATGTATCAAATAATGGTTCGTAGGCAACATATTCGTAAGAATCATCATCTATATGATAACTTTCCTTATTTAATTCGTAATAGATAGTTCCTTCGTCTTCGTGGCCTTGAGAAGTTGCTTTATGATAAGAAGCATATTTTCCGTTATCACATTCAAGTTTAACTTCGACATTATATTCCGCGCCTTGGATAATCATATGAATATTACCAACATATGTAGCGTTAACGTTTTCTCTGAAAGAGTGTGATTTACGAACTAAAGAGTTCCACTCCTCTTCTGTAATTTCATAAGGATTAGGACCAGTAGAAGGTTCGACACTTGGTTCTACGCTTGGATTAACGCTAGGTGCAACACTAGGATTTACTGAAGGATCAGTGGAAGGTGTATTTCCACCTTTACAGCCTGCTAAGGCTAATGGTAATAAGAGTAATAAAATTTTGCTTTTCATTTCTTTTTCTCCTTTAATTGTTTTTAGTATAAAGAAAATCTGACCAATAGTCTATTCATACAATAAAAGGTGAGGATTTTTCGTCCACACCTTTAGACTTAAAATAATTGATTAATACGCCCAGTCAATATTGAATATGATGTAATAAGGATATTCGGCATCAGTTCTAGGAATAACAATTCTAGCTTGGCTAACATCGTAAGGTTCAAATTGAAGTGCTACTCCCCAACTTTCAATATCAACTTCTGTACCTGAATCATATTCAAGATAGTCACCGTATAAGACGAACTTATTTTCCTCTGCATCATATGTATAGTGACCATGCAATACACCTGAATGGCTGAGCAAAGTATTATTTAAGTAGAATTTATTAGCGGTTAAAGTGAACTCACCAGCTTCAAGTTCAAGATATGATCCTTCATATGCTTCTTTAAGGGTAGCACTGATTCCATCCTCTCCATATACGTCTATATAATCAAATCCGCCATCGACATTATCTTCATATAGATTAGGAATACTAAATGTAGGGCTAAGATCTGATCTTCTTTCCCAAGAAACTACTCTGTTACTTGAAAGGGTTACTTCGAATTTCTTTAAAATAGAATTTTCGAATAAGAATCTAGCACCTTTTGTTGTGTATCTAGTTTGAGCAGGTAAATCTTCTTCGCCAATGACATACCAACCTTCATCTTCGTTAGTTGTAGTGTCAAAAGTTAATTGACCAAATTGAACAGTACCGTAATCAAAGAAGCAGAAATGCTTCATTAAATCATAAACTAATACTATGTTCTTACCTAAACCCATACGGTTGTGAATATATTCTTCACCATCTCCATAGTAGAAATCATATTTGTAGCCAACATCCATTTGGTAACTAAGAACATCCATTTCAACAAATTCTTCATCTGTAAGAATACCGTTAGTATTGTATTTACCAAAGTTGTAGTTACCTAAATTAAATTTAAATGAAGTCATACATTCAGTAACTCCATTCATTTTCATTTCACCTTTAAAGACACCTTTTTGATCAACATCAAAGACACCAAGAGTACGGATATCTTCATCCCAAGTAGATTTGTCAATTATATATTTACTATAGTCTTTAGGTGAAATAGATGAGCCGCTTTGGCT
>Ga0310695_10010839_pt1 | contig 13217 bp, 14 predicted proteins | sample RumenRJG_04DNA_FD_203882 | JGI IMG/M metagenome (GOLD analysis project Ga0310695, IMG submission 203882) | Bovine rumen microbial communities from Lethbridge, Alberta, Canada - RJG_04 (v2) (version 2) | ecosystem: Host-associated > Mammals > Digestive system > Stomach > Rumen | place: Canada...
TGTCTCAGAACGACTATCCAAATTCAAGAAATTGAAACGGTTCGTTTCTTTCTACCCAAGAGCATCTCTGCTCTCGCTTCTTGTACTACTTCTGTCTATGTAAATCTTTCAAAGAACTCTTTCTTTTTGTCTGCTTACAGAGGTCGTTTCCTCGTTAGCGGGTGCAAAGGTAAGAAGAATTTTCGAACCGGCAAAACTTTTCAGAAGAAATTTTCGATTTTTATGCGATTATTTTCAGCCTCTTGATAAATGTCAAGGCAGAAAACAACACTCACCTTATTATATATTATATAGAGCGAGAACAGAATGAAGGATCCACCAAACCTGAAGGGCACTACAAGCAAACCCCAACTTTACTACGAGGAAACCGACACTTTACTACGAGGAAAAACAAAGTTAATTTCTGATAAAAACATGGTGACTGACAGAAAAGTTGCTACCTTTGCACCAAGTATATATAATAAAAGGAATAAATATTATATGAAAAAGATTAGAATTGGAATCGCAGTTTTGGGCTGTATCCTTATGATGAGTTGTGGCAATCTTGGCGCTCTGATGAGTGGCCAAGGGGTATCGAATGCGATATCAAGCGTTATCGGCCTTGATAAAATAAAGGCTCAGAATCTTGTTGGCACATGGAACTATAGCGGTCCGGGATGCGCTTTCATGAGTGAGAATCTCCTTGCCAAAGCAGGCGGTGAGATGGCTGCCGTCCAGATTGAGCAGAAGTTGTTGCCATATTACCAGCAGGTAGGCATATCTTCTAATAACACTGTCATTACGTTTAAAGAAGACGGTTCGTTTTCAGCAAAGGTTGGAGGAACGCCACTGATGGGCCAATACACATTCGACGAGGCGACACAGAAGATCACCCTCAAAACATTATTATTCAGCACCAACTGCTACGCCAAGAAAGAACTCGGCGGCATATCTGTTCTTTTCGAGGCAAACAAGTTACTAACTATCCTGCAAATGGCATCAGCGCTCAGCGGGAGCAAGGATTTACAGACTATCGGCGAACTAAGTAAAAACTACGATGGCGTACGTATCGGATTCGATATGAGAAAGTAAATTTGCAAAAATATGCAGAAATATTTGGTCGGATGCAAAAAATTATGTAATTTTGCATCCGATTTCTGAATAAATATACTGCAATGAAAGTCAAGAACAACCGATTAGAGGCTCTGCGACTCATCATCTCGAGCCAGCAATTAGGAAGCCAGGACGAACTATTGAATGCCCTGCAGAAGGAAGGATTCAAACTTACACAAGCCACGTTAAGCCGCGACCTGAAGCAGCTGAAAGTAGCCAAGGCAGCATCTATGAGTGGCAACTATGTGTATGTATTGCCCAATGAAACAATGTACAAACGAGTGAGCACTCCCAACAGCATCCGTGAGATGATGAAAGTGCCTGGATTTGTCAGCATTAACTTCTCGGGTAACATGGGCATTATCAAGACTCGCCCAGGCTATGCAAGTTCTATTGCATGGAATATAGACAACAGCGACATTCCCGAGATATTAGGAACCATCGCTGGCGACGACACCATCTTTATTGTTATTAAGGAAGGTGTCAAGCAACAGGAAATCGTAGAAGCTTTAAGTGATTTTGTACCCAACATGAAATAATTCGCAACAAAAAATTCAATGGAACAAGAATCTGATATTGAAGTACTTATAGCAGGACCCGAGCACGAGAAATACGTAGACACGATTCTGGACACAATAGCCGAGGCAGCTAAAGTACGCGGTACTGGTATCGCCAAGCGCACACACGAGTACCTCGCTAAGAAAATGATGGAAGCCAAAGCCGTCATCGCTTTAGCAAAAGATGGCACATTTGCAGGCTTTAGCTATATTGAAACATGGGATAACCAACAATACGTCACGACTTCCGGTCTGATTGTTCATCCCGACTTTCGTGGTCATCATGTAGCCAAACGCATCAAAGACATGACTTTCACGCTGGCTCGCACCCGCTGGCCTCACGCCAAGATATTCTCGCTGACAAGTGGCGCTGCCGTGATGGCCATGAATACAGCTCTAGGCTATCAGCCTGTGACGTTTGCCGATCTTACAGACGACGAGGCATTCTGGAAAGGCTGCGAAGGCTGTGTCAACGTAGACGTATTACACCGCACGGGACGCAAGTACTGCATCTGTACCGCTATGCTCTACGATCCGACAGAGCACCTTCCCGCTAAGATACCCGACGAGGTGATTGAACGCATTAAAAAGATTGATGGTAAGAAATAATAAAAAAACTAGATAGTAATATGGCAAACAAGAAAGTTGTAGTAGCCTTCTCTGGTGGGCTTGACACCAGTTACACTGTCATGAAACTGACCCAGGACGGATGGGATGTCTATGCCGCATGCGCCAATACTGGCGGTTTCAGTGAAGAGCAGTTGAAGATAAACGAGGAAAACGCCTATAAGTTGGGCGCAGTACAATATGCCACCCTCGACGTAACACAGGAATATTACGCTAAGTCACTGAAATACATGATCTTCGGAAATGTATTGCGCAACAACTGCTACCCTATCAGTGTCAGCAGTGAGCGTATCTTCCAGGCCATCGCCATCGCACGCTACGCCAAGGAGATTGGTGCTGATGCTATCGCACATGGTTCTACTGGTGCAGGCAACGACCAGATCCGTTTCGACATGACCTTCCTCGTGATGGCTCCTGGTGTAGAGATTATCACCCTGACTCGTGATAAGAAACTGACCCGCAAGGAAGAAGTTGACTATCTAAACGAACACGGTTTCTTCGCAGATTTCACAAAACTGAAGTATTCTTATAATGTAGGTATCTGGGGCACCAGCATCTGTGGTGGCGAATTGCTCGACCCCACACAGGGACTGCCAGAAGACGCCTACCTGAAACACGTCACGGCCAAAGAACAGGAATCTCTACTGAAAATCCAATTTGAGAAAGGCGAGATTGTTGCTGTTAATGGCGAAAAGTTTGACGATAAAATCAAGGCAATCCAAAAGATTGAAGAAATTGGTGCCTCTTACGCCATTGGCCGCGATGCCAACGTAGGCGACACGATTATCGGCATCAAAGGGCGCGTAGGCTTTGAAGCCGCTGCTCCCAAACTGATTATCGAGGCTCATCGCCTATTGGAAAAATCAACGCTTTCTAAATGGCAGCAGTATTGGAAGGACCAGGTTGCCAACTGGTATGGTATGTTCCTTCACGAGAGTCAGTATCTTGAGCCAGTCATGCCAGACATTGAGGCAATGTTGACATCAAGCCAGCGCAATGTCACAGGTACAGCTATTCTGAAACTCCGTCCTTACGGCTTCGAGACCGTTGGTATCGATTCTGTCAACGACCTGACAAAGTCGAAACTCGGCGAGTATGGAGAGACCCAGACAGGTTGGACTGCTGACGAGGCCAAGGGATTCATCAAGGTATCGAGCACACCACTCCGCGTTTACTATGGCATCCATAAAGACGAAAAAAGATGATAAAAATAGGAATATTAGGTGCGGCAGGTTACACAGGCGGAGAACTTATCCGCCTGCTGCTTAACCACCCCGAGGCTGAGATCGTATTTGCCAACTCTGAGAGCAACGCAGGCAATCTGGTTAGCGATGTACACGAAGGACTTATTGGTGAGACAGATTTGAGATTTACCGACGAAATGCCTTTCGACAAGGTTGATGTGGTTTTCTTCTGCTTCGGACATGGCAAGAGCGAAGCTTTTCTCAAAGAGCACAACATTCCTACCAACGTCAAAATCATTGATTTGGCACAAGACTTCCGCATCAAAGGCGACCACGATTACGTCTATGGCCTGCCCGAAATCAACAAGGCCGAGATACAGAAGGCCCAACACTTGGCCAACCCAGGATGTTTTGCCACTTGTATCCAGCTGGCACTTCTGCCTGCTGCTCATCTGAACCTGCTAAAAGACGATGTCGCAGTAAATGCCATCACAGGTTCTACTGGTGCTGGCCAGAAGCCAGGAGCCACAACACATTTTTCGTGGCGTAACAACAACTTGAGCATTTATAAGCCTTTCCAACACCAGCATATAGCAGAGATCCGTCAGAGTTTGAAGCAGATACAGGGTTATCTTGATGCAGACATCGACTTCATCCCCTATCGTGGCGACTTTGCTCGTGGCATCTTCTGTACTGCAGTAGTCAAGACTCCTGCTCCTATTGAAGATATTATCGATGTCTATAAGGAGTTTTATTGTGATGCTGCTTTCACACATTATTGTGATAAAGCTATCGACCTTAAACAGGTAGTGAACACCAATAAAGCATTGGTACATATTGAGAAATACGGCAACAAATTGCTAATTACCTCATGTATCGATAATCTGTTGAAGGGCGCTGTTGGTCAGGCCGTTCAGAACATGAATCTCATGTTTGGCATCGCCGAAACCACAGGCTTACACCTCAAAGCTTCTGCTTTCTAATAACCTCTAGTTGGAAATCACTAGGAGAACATCTCCTATACAATTTAAAATTGCGATAGAACGTACTGATAGATGAGAATCCAGATTCTACGGCTACTTCATTCAGATGTTTAGTCGGATACTCATCTATCATACGTACCGCATAATCAATACGCTTACGATTAATCAATTCCGAAAATGATATACCCATCTCTACGTTTATAGCATTATAAATGTAGTTTCGATTCGTATTAAGACGTCTGGCCAAATCATTTATCTTCAGATTTGGTTTTAGGTAGAATTGTTCCTCGTTAAGAAGTCTGACGAGTTTTGAACTCAATTCATTTGTATACTCCGATCCGTAATCCTCTGGAGAATATAGATCCCATTCCATATCGCAGGCAGAGAACTGCTGATTCAGGCCAACATGGCCTATCAACAAGAATAGTAGAGAAAAGACAGCAGCAGGAATAATTACAAGCCAATCAATCTCAGAAAAATGATAACGTCCTACGGCATTACATATGAAAGATACAATTGAGGCACCTGCAAGGAGAATAAGCAGAGGACGTAATGACGAGACGGCCTTATCCTCAATATCAGAGTAGTTATTTTCCACTATATGGTTATACTCTGAGATACGTTTCCATCCATAATAAAGTACAGGAGGTATTTCAAGTGCGAAGACTATCTTTACAACCAAGTGGGCAATACCTTGCCACCATTCAGGCCCTTGAAGCGGCGTGTACTCATCGTGATACAAATATCGTTCGATGAAATGAGTCGTTTCTGACTGACTCATCATCAAATAAAGGCCTCCTACAGCCACAAAGCAAACAAGTGCTGGCAACAAATAGAAGAAATGTCTAAGTCTGTTTGGATGTCTGACTGTAAGTTCTTCAACATAAATATAGAAAAGGGGATAGACAGCAGGATTACAGAAGCAATATATGGTATCAGAAAACGGAATGGCATAAGTCAAGCCTTTGAAAAAGAAGAAATGAGCCGTATAAAGCAACATTGAGACAAGCATAAACACTAGGAGTTTGAACTGAGGTTTATTCCATTTGCTCAGTAGATTCAATATCAAAAGGAAAGCCATGATAGTACAAACCGTGGCAGGTAATGAGAGTATCAATGTCATTTTCATGGATACAAAGATAAACAAAAGTTATTAAATAACAAAAAAACATACTCTCAAAAGTGCCTGAAAATCAAAAGAATTGTGAATTTGCATGATTAAAAAGGAAAAATGACGTGTAATTTCTGCGAATTTGCACGATAAGTTCTTGCAATATGAATTGTCGTTATGAGGATTAATGATTATCTTTGCAACAACAACTAAAAACCATATGTAAAATGAAGAAAATATTAATCTATTTAACCTGTGCATTATGCTTTGGATTCCTCTTGGCTTGTGGTGGAAGTAATGAGAATACAGACCAACTGAAGAAACAAGTCGACTCGCTCATGACTTTAAACGCTCAATATCAGGGGGATCTCTCTAACATGACAGAATACGTGAGTTTTCTAGCAGAAGGTCTCGACACCATTGCCAAGCAAGAAGGCGCGCTCTTCTATACTAATAAAGGTAAAGAGGGAACGATGGTGGATAAAGTTCAATTGAAGAAAAACCTCGAAGCTTTTGCAGACAATCTGAGTGAGCTCCGCAAAAAAGTAAAGAATCTGGAGGGTGAACTCAACGAGAAAGGTGAAAACATGGCAAAACTCCAGAAACTCATAGCTGTTCTGAATCAACAGATTGAGGAGAAGGATGCCATGATCAGGAGCCTACGAGCAGAGATAGAAAACAAAAACGTAAGCATAGCCCAGTTGAGAGGCCAAGTGAGCAACCTCAGTAAGGGTAATACAGAGCTCAGCCAGAAAGTGGAAGCCCAAGAGAAACAGATAGCAGCCCAGAATGCCAAGATGAATACGGGCTATGTCGTAATGGGTTCAAGTAAGATTCTAAAGGAGAATGGCATCATTGTCAAGTCGAAGGTAAACTATGGCAACCTGCCTCTAGAGCTTTTCAGTAAAGTTGATGTACGCACTTTCGGAGGCTTGCAGATTCCAACAGCAAAGCCCAAAATGCTCTCAAACATTCCGTCATCGGCCTACGAATTCGTAAAGACCAGTAAGACCAGTTCTGAGCTCCATGTGCTGAATCCAGAAGCATTCTGGAGCAACGGAAAGTACATCGTAATTCAAACGAAGTAAATAATACACCTATTATTAATTAAAAACTACAGCATTATGAAACATTTCAGATTTTTGACAACGGCCACACTCATCGCATTCGGCTCTTTTGTATGTGCACAAAACGTTATCACCCTTGACGAGATGCAGGCAAAAAAGAAGCAACAGCAACCTCAGCAGCAGAAGGTTGTCAAAGAGAAGGTCAGCTACAGCAGTGCCTCTGATGACGAAGCTTTCGGAACCCTTTTTCTTCAGTACAATCCAAGTAATATGCATGTAAGCTATAACGGGTATTCAGGCAGTACAAGCATGACAGGATTCTCTCTTGGTTACCTCTACTCCAAGCCTATCAGCGCGCCTCTCTACTTAGAATTTGGTGCAGCCGTTCAGTATTTCTTCAAGAGCGAGAAGTACGAAGACTACTATCCTGATTATGACGACTATTATTATGGTTATGACGAGCACCATAGCCACGGAGGCAAGAGCCATGACGCGAAGTTCAGCATGCTTTCAGTAAAGATTCCTATTAACGTAATGTATTCTTTCGAAGCCAGCGACGCTATTGCCATCCAACCTTATGCAGGCATCTATGGACGTGTTAACATCCTGGCCCAGACAAAGATTGGTGACCAGAAAGCCAATCATTTCTCAAAGGATGACATGGGTGACGACACTTGGAACCGTTTCCAGCTTGGCCTACACTTAGGCTGCAAGGCTCGCTTCAGTCAGAAGTTCACAGCTGGCATTGGCTACTACATGGATCTGACCAAGATCACAGACCACACCACCATTCGTGGTTTTGATATCACCCTTGGTTTGAATCTTTAACAATCAGGCAAAGAAAGGAGTTAGGTATGAAAAAGACTTATAGATTCTACGGCATGACGCTGATGGCCGTTTTCATGGCCATCGGCACCCCCGCCTGCGACGGCGATGACGAGGAAGAGTCTGGCAACGGCGAGAAGGACGTTCGCATTGAGAAAGTGATTCCCTCCGACATTCGCAAGAAAATGCAGAAATATATGGCAATCTATGACGGAGTCAATCCTCCAAACGTCGAAGGCTGCTTTGTGATGTCACCCGCTGTGAATGTTTATGACTCTACTAATGATTATGACCCCGGCGAAGCAGCGGATGACGCATATATGAGGTTCTATAACCAAAATACATCTAATAATACGGTGTCGTACGAAGATTACAATGATGGAAACACAAACGAAGCTACAGGTGCCTTCATCAGTGGAGAGGACAATAACTTCTCTGTATATTTCGACACAAATGGAAAGTCAGGAAGCGTCAGATTCAAGTTAGCGCTTGTTGTTTCTGGCACAAAGGCTTCTGATGGAATCCGCAACATCTACTATGCTTTCGTGATGACCGAAAAGAACAGCAATGGGGACGATGATTTGATAGAAGTTGGTGACTTCCGTGTCTTCAAAGATAAGGACGGAGTTGCATCACCAGCATCATGGACATTCTCTACTCGTGCTATACTTGACGAAATCACGACCAAAGGCTTGCTCAAGAAAAACAAATAAACAAATGTAACTTTTATACATCTACCTTTTGACAACTGGGAGTTTACTCGGAGTAAAGTCGGACTTTAGTCGGAGTAAACTCCCAGTTTAGTACGGCACCCTCCAAAGGCATGAAAATGTTTGTTTTATGCAGTTTTGCAGGGGCTGCTTACGATTTTACGCAAAAAGATGGTGGAATGTTGCGATTTGTCGGATATTTGCCGTAACTTTGCAACCGATTATATATAATAAGGTATAGAAAGGAACGTATATGAAGTTATTCGACGTTTATCCACTCTTCGACGTGAACATTACGAAGGGTAAGGGCTGTAAAGTGTGGGACGAGAATGGACAGGAATATCTTGACCTTTATGGCGGACATGCTGTTATCTCGATAGGGCACTCTCACCCCCACTATATTGAGAAGGTGACTGAGCAACTCAGTAAAATCGGATTCTACTCGAACTCAGTGATTAATAAGCTTCAGGTGGAGTTGGCAGAGCGACTTGGTAAGATCAGCGGCTATGACGACTACCAGCTGTTCCTCATCAACAGCGGCGCCGAGGCTAATGAGAACGCCCTGAAACTAGCATCGTTTAAGACCGGTAACACACGTGTGCTCTCTTGCGAGAAGGCTTTTCACGGAAGAACGTCTCTTGCAGTAGAGGTAACGAACAACCCTAAGATCATCGCCCCCATCAACGATAACCATCATACACGATTCCTCCCTCTGAACGACCTCGAGCCTTGGGTTCGCGAATTATCGAAGGGTGGCGTTGCCGCCGTTATCCTAGAATGCATTCAGGGTGTTGGCGGTATTCAGATGGCTACGCCAGAGTTTGCTCAGGGACTGGCCTACGCATGTAAGCGCTATGGTGCTGTATTGATTTGCGATGAGATACAGTGTGGCTATGGGCGAAGCGGTAAGTTCTTCGCCCATCAGTGGCTAGGCATCAAGCCAGACATCATCACGGTGGCCAAAGGTATTGCAAACGGATTCCCAATGGGCGGTGTACTGATTTCACCAGAGTTCCAGCCCGTTTACGGACAGTTGGGCACCACCTTTGGCGGCAACCACTTAGCTTGTGCAGCAGCTCTGGCTGTGCTCGATGTATTCGAGAACGAGGGATTGGTGGAGAATGCCCGTGTCGTAGGTGACTACCTGATGGATGGCATCAGGAACATCGGCAGTTCACACATCAAGGAGGTACGTGGTCGAGGACTGATGATCGGCATTGAGCTGGACATGCCCCATGCCATGGTTCGCAAGCCTCTCATCAAGCATGAGCACTGCTTTACGGGCTGTGCAGGACAAAACATCCTGCGCCTTCTGCCCCCCCTGTGCCTCACGAAAGCAGAGGCTGATGACTTTATAGAAAGACTGATAAGAGTTAAACCTGAAGAGATTTGAAGATTATGAAGATAGCAGTGATAGGCGCTGGTGCTATGGGTGGCGCCACTGTTGAAGGCCTCATCAAGGGCCAGCAGTTCAAAAACGAAGACATCACCGTGAGCGATCCGTCACTGGCTGTGGTGGAGAAATTCGCCAAGATGGGTGTCAGTGTAACGACAGACAACAAGTTAGCTGCCGACACTGCCGATATTGTGTGCGTAGTTGTCAAGCCTTGGCTCGTGGAGCGTGTACTGAAGGACATCAAATCGGAACTGAATCCCAAGAAGCAGATTCTGATTGTGATTGCTGCAGGAGTATCTTCAGAAAGCATCAAGCAGTGGCTAGGCAATAGCTGCCCCCCTCTCTTCCTTGCCATTCCAAACATCGCCATTGCAGAGATGGCATCGATGACCTTCGTGGTACCGGTAGGTGCTTCAGAAGAGGATATCAAGACAGTTGTCAGCATCTTCGACGAGATGGGTAACACGCTGATTACAGACGAGCAGCATCTGGCAGCAGGAACGACGCTCGCCTCTTGCGGCATCGCCTATGCCATGCGTTATATCCGTGCAGCAGCTGAGGGCGGCGTAGAGCTCGGTTTCAAGGCCGACGACGCAAAAAAAATTGTGATGCAGACCATGAAAGGGGCCGTAGAGTTGCTTGAAGCCAGTGGGCTTCACCCAGAAGCAGCCATCGACTTGGTAACCACCCCTGGCGGTGTTACCATCAAGGGCCTCAACGAGATGGAACATGCAGGCTTCACTTCTGCCGTAATCCGCGGACTGAAAGCTGGACTGAAATGAGGCGGACACTGCTGATACTGACGATATTCTTCTGTCTGACTGCTTCGGCACAAGACACCCCGAATGCCCGTCAGGCCAAGCGCGTCTTCAATACAGCGTGGAACCATATCTATGGACAGGAAGGGGTGAAGTTCAACTACAAGATAGACATCCTCCACGTCTATAAGGAAGAAGGCTATTCGTGCAACAAAGGCGAAAAAAGTGTCTCTGAACATAAGAACACTATCATCTACGACAATGGAACACTAAAGCACATCGTCCGGACCAACAAGAAGATTGTGGAACTCCACGACCCCAAGGTAAATAAGAAGGACGAGAAATTGCAAATGTTCAAGTTCGAGCCAGACAGCTACACCTATTCCATCGCGAAAGCCGATGACGGAATGTTGCTTGTCACCCTCGTAGCAAAGCCCAAGGCCAATGTCAAGATGAAACGCATTGAAGCCTTACTCACGCCTGGTAGCTACTACCCTAGACGGTTGCGTATCAAGGTGAGCATATTCTGGGCCACCATTACCTTCGCCAACTTCCAAGCGGGTAGCATCGACGACCAGCTCTTCGTATTCCCAAAGGAGAAATATAAAGATTATAAGATAATTGACGAACGATAAAAATAAATAAAATATGGACGAACAGTTAAAACAAATAGGCGAGCGCCTGCGTGGTTTGCGCGACGTACTCGACATCCCCGTCAGCGAGATGGCAGAAACCATCGGAATCTCGTCGGAGAAGTATGAGAAAATAGAGGCGGGTGAGCTCGATATCACCATCTCGAATCTGATGAAGATTGCTCACAAGTATGGTGTTTCGACAGAAGAGCTTATCTTTGCAGAATCACCTCATATGAAGTCTTACTACGTAACTCGCAAGGGTCAGGGCATGTCTATCGAGCGCACAAAGGCCTATAAATATCAGTCGCTGGTAGGTGGTTTTGTCAACCATAAGGCCGATGTATTCATCGTCACCGTAGAGCCAAAGCCTGGTGTACGTACTATCTATAAGAACACCCATGCCGGACAAGAGTTCAACATGGTGCTCGAAGGCAAGATGGAACTCTACATCGGAGGCAAGACCATCATTCTTGAGGAAGGCGATTCAATCTACTTCGACTCCACCAAGCCCCACGGCATGCTGGCCGTAGGCGACAAACCCGTTAAGTTCCTTGCATTCACAGTTGAATAATAATATATGGTAGAAAGATTTTTAAAGCAGACTAAATTTACGTCTGTAGAGGATTACAATAAGAATCTGGAATTTATCGTTCCAGAGCATTTTAACTTTGCCTACGACGTGATGGACGCGTGGGCAGAGGAGGCACCCGAAAAGTTAGCACTACTTTGGACCAATGATCAGGGTGAAGAAATACGTGCCACTTATGCACAACTGAAAGAACAGAGCGACCAGGCGGCCTCATACCTGCAGACATTAGGTATTGGCAAGGGTGATCCCGTGATGCTCATCCTGAAGCGTCACTATGAGTGGTGGATTGTCATGCTGGCCCTGTGTAAGATTGGTGCCATCGTGATTCCTGCTACCCACATGCTGACTAAGCACGACTACGTCTATCGTAACACACGCGCCTCAGTAAAGGCCATCATCTGTGCCGATGACGACTATATCATCAGTCAGATCAAGTTGGCCATGCCTGAGAGTCCGACGGTGAAACAATATATCACGCTGCGCGACGAGGAAGGTTTCCACAACTGGAAGGCCGAAGTGGTCAACGCGCCCAAGTTCGAGCGCCCCGCCTTCGTTAATAACAACGAAGACACGATGATTATGTACTTCACCTCGGGAACCAGCGGCGAACCTAAGATGGTTGCACATGATTACCTCTATGCTATGGGACACCTGACCACTGGTGTGTTCTGGCATAACCTGCACGAGAATTCACTCCATCTCACCGTAGCCGATACCGGCTGGGGTAAGGCTGTATGGGGTAAGTTCTACGGACAGTGGTTTGCTGGCGCTACTGTGTTTGTATTCGACCACGAGAAGTTTAATGCCGACACCCTGCTGCGCCAGATGGAAAAATATAAAGTAACCAGTTTCTGTGCACCTCCCACCATCTATCGTTTCATGATTCGTGAGGATTTGAGTAAGTACGATCTGAGCAGCCTTCAGTACTGCTGCACCGCAGGCGAGGCCCTGAACCCCGCAGTCTATGATAAGTTCTACGAGAAAACTGGTATCCGCATGATGGAAGGCTTTGGTCAGACAGAGACCACCATGACCCTCGGCACCTTCCCTTGGATGACGCCGAAACCCGGTTCAATGGGTATCCCCAATGCCCAGTACAACATCGACCTGCTGCGTGCCGATGGTACCAGCTGCGAGGATGGTGAAAAGGGCGAGATCGTGGTACGCGTAGGCGACAAGAAACCTATCGGTCTGTTTAAAGGGTATTATCGTGATGAGGAGAAAACCCGCGAGGCTTGGCATGATGGTATCTACCACACTGGTGATATGGCTTGGCGCGACGAAGACGGCTACTACTGGTTCGAAGGCCGTATCGACGATGTAATCAAATCTTCAGGCTATCGCATTGGTCCGTTCGAGGTAGAGAGTGCCCTGATGACCCACCCTGCTGTAGTAGAATGCGCCATCACCGGTGTACCCGATGATATCCGCGGTATGGTAGTGAAGGCTACCGTCGTCCTCGGAAAAGAATGGAAAGACAAAGCTGGCGACGACTTAATCAAGGAACTGCAGCAGCATGTCAAAAAGGAAACTGCTCCTTATAAATATCCACGAATCATCGAGTTTGTCGATGAATTGCCGAAGACTATCAGTGGAAAGATCCGCCGCGTAGAGATTCGCAAGAAGGATGCAGAGAAGTAAATGGTAAAAAGTAAATAGCGAATAGTTGTGGCTGCGCATAAC
>Ga0310695_10010841_pt1 | contig 13213 bp, 8 predicted proteins | sample RumenRJG_04DNA_FD_203882 | JGI IMG/M metagenome (GOLD analysis project Ga0310695, IMG submission 203882) | Bovine rumen microbial communities from Lethbridge, Alberta, Canada - RJG_04 (v2) (version 2) | ecosystem: Host-associated > Mammals > Digestive system > Stomach > Rumen | place: Canada...
TAATCAGCATGCTACACTCCCCTCTGAGTTTCCTCTTTGGATAAACTGATTGACGATAGGATTTATCGAGCCCAATCCTAACTTCCTGCTATTGAAGCATTTATCAAGCGACCAATCTGGGCGCACTGGCGTAAATCTCCGTAGTGGAGAGGTACCTATGACCAAGGAGCTTCGAGACGGTGTAGATGTCTGCACCCAGCGTGAGCATCATCACGGCAAATGTATGACGTCCGGAATGGAAGGTCACATCCTTGTGGATGCCAGCAGCAATGCACCAGCGTTTCAGCTCCAGCAGTGTCTGCGAAGAGTAGGAAAAGCCTGAGAAGACCTTTTCATCTTCGTCACCGGGATTTCCGAGAAGGTCATACGCCTGGGCGTTGATGTCAAGATATTCCTGGCAACCTGTCTTCTTCTGCTTGAAAATAATGCGGTGGTAGTTCTCGAACTTGTGGATTTCTCCCCATGTCAACTTCTCAATGTCGCTCTTACGTAGACCGGTAAGGCACGAAAAGAGAAAGGCTGCACGCATCCATTCATACTTGCACGGAGTACGTGTCAGAGCCTTCAGTTCGTCCATCGTGAGGTACACACGCTCCACATCCTCTGCCTTGAAGCCTTGTACGCCTCTCAGTGGATTGATGGGAATGATTCGCTCCTCGTAAGCCTGGTTGATGCAAGCTCGCAGTTTATTGAAGTAGGACACCTTCGAGTTCTGTGACAAGCCACGGAAGAGGCCGTTGTCCTTGTTGCGCGTTCGCTTGTAGGTCTCCCGTTCCACAACGTCAAGGTAATCCTTAAAACCCTCAATCCATTCCTTGTCGATTTCCTTGAACGTCGTTGCCTCGTCACAATAGTGCTCCAGGTATTTGAGGCAACTGTGCCAGTTGCCCCAGTTACCTTTCGACTCCGTGGCATTGAACCTATCCTGGCACATCTGACGGAAGTAACCGAGGAAGGGTGTGCTCTCGGCGAACTGTCTCGTAAAGGAATACTCGCCGTTCTGGAGCTCTATCTGTCTCTTTCCCTTGATGGCTTGCGCCGTGGCCAGCGTCTGCATGTTGAGTTCCTTGTCCTTCTTCGTCTTCTCGGGCACAAGGTACAACTTCAGGTACTCTTTCTTTCGCCTGCCATTGCGATAGACATCCAAGTACAGGCTGATGTTGCCATTGGCAAGCACTTTCTCGCGTAAGCGGACAGGCTCCTTGTTGATGCCACTGGCAGTCTTGGTCTTAGTGGTTCTTTTTGTTGCCATAATCAGTCTTCTTTATTTGATGGGTTACACAAATGTTATCAAAACTTAAATCGGGTTGATTTTTTGTCCCTCGCCCCAATTTTGTCCCACGGGGGACAAACTGGGGACAAAAATAGGGATTTCTTTTTGATAACAAGAGATAAAACGAAAAAATAAAGCTAACCGTTATAGATTTTTAAGAACCTATAAATCAGTGATTTATGGCGTTATTTTATCTTTTCCTTGTATTTTCTTAGCATTCAGTCACTTTCCTATGCAGAAGTGCTGGAAGATGTTGTTGAGGGTCTCTTGGCTGGAGATAGCACCACCGGTAATGTCGCCGAGGATTTGGAGCACTTGGCGGAGGTCCTCTGCCACAAGGTCGGAGGGGAGTGAGGAGGTGAGGCCGTCAAGGACGCGCAGGAGAGCGTCGTGGGCGTTGACGAGAGCGTCGTAATGACGACTGTTGGTGATGATGATGGTGTCCTCGGTCAGTTCGGGAATGTCGGCGAGGTGATAGATAGTTTCTTCCAATTGGTCGATACCCTTACCCAACTTGGCACTTATGCTGAGCTCTGCAGCAGGACTTAGCAGGTTGGGGGAGGCGATGGGAGCACTGCCAGATGAAGGCGAAGATGCAAGGTCGGCTTTGTTGCGCACCAGGATAAGTGGCTTGTCACCGATGCGTCGGGCGATGTCGGCAGTCTCCTCATCAGTGGGCCGACAGTCGACGAGCCATAGGAGAATAGAGGCCTCATCCATCTTCTGATAAGCGCGTTCAATGCCCATTTGTTCCACCTGGTCGTCGGTATGACGGATGCCGGCAGTGTCGATGAAGCGGAAGGTGATGCCATGGATGAGCATGGTGTCTTCCACGGTGTCGCGCGTGGTGCCGTCGATGTCGCTGACGATGGCCTTCTCCTCGTGCAGCAACTGGTTGAGGAGCGTACTCTTGCCGACGTTGGTCTTTCCAACAATGGCCACGGGGATGCCTTTTTTGAGTGCGTTACCCATCTTGAACGAACGTGCGAGTGCCGTCACCCGATCATCAATTTGACGGGCAAGAGTGATAAGTTCAGAACGGTCGGCGAACTCCAGTTCTTCATGGTCGCTGAAGTCCAATTCCAATTCCAATAAGGAGGTCATCCTCAGCAGCTGTTCGCGTAGCCGCGAGAGTTCTGAGCTGAAGTGTCCCTTAAGTTGGCTCATGGCGAGATGGTGAGTGGCCTGATTGTTGGCGGCGATGAGGTCGGCAACAGCTTCGGCCTGGCTTAAATCCATCTTACCATTGAGATAGGCGCGTCGAGTGTATTCCCCGGGTTCGGCCATACGGCAGCCGTTCTCGATGAGCAGTTGTAGGATGCTGTTAGTGATGTATTGGCTGCCATGGCAGCTGATTTCCGCACTGTCCTCACCTGTGTAACTATTGGGGGCATGAAAGACACTGATGAGTACCTCGTCAACGATATTGCCTTTTCTGTCTTTTATCTCACCATAGTGCAGGGTATACGGTTTAGCCTCTGTCAAGCACTTATGGTTCTTGGCGGAAAAGATTTTATCGATGATGGCGAGGCAACCTTCCCCGCTGACACGGACGATTGCTATGGCACCGCCCGTACGGGTGGCAGGAGCACAGATGACAGTTTTCAATGTTGAATGTTGAGTGTTGAGTGATGAGTGATGAGTTTCTCCTCCACCCTTGATACAGTCGGGGGGGAGGATAATAGCTAAATTCTTTCGAGCACTTTCTCAATGAGTGTGTCGATGTCAGCCTTGTAGTTACTTTCCGCCTTATGAGCCACGCGGTTAGCGATGACCATGCAGCAGGTGACGGCATGATGCCCCATGAGCTGAGACAGGCCGGCGATGGCGCTGGACTCCATTTCAAAGTTGGTCACACGTAGTCCCTCGTATTCAAAACTCTCGATGCGCTCGTTGAGCTTGGGCTCAGCCAATGGCAGACGCAGACGACGTCCTTGTGGACCGAAGAATCCGTTGCACGAGATGGTATATCCCCGCACCATGTCATCACCGGCGATACGGTCGAGGAGCTCTTTGTCAGAGGTGGCCACATAGGGATTGCCCATGCTTGGTTTCCAGCCTACGTGTTCCTTGAATGCCTTTTCGAGAGCGAGGTCACTCGCTTGGTCGCGTCCGGCATAGAAGTTAAGCAGACCGTCGAAGCCAATGCTCTTCACGCTGACGATGAATGTTCCTGTGGGCGTGTAAGGTTGCAGGCCACCGCAGGTGCCGATGCGCACGAAGGTGAGTGTGCGGTGCTCGGCTTTCTCTGTACGTGTCTGGAAGTCGATGTTGGCCAGGGCGTCCATTTCGTTAATGACAATGTCGCAGTTGTCACAGCCGATGCCCGTGCTCTGCACGGTGATGCGCTTGCCGTGGTACATGCCTGTGATGGTATGGAATTCACGGTTGCTTACCTCGCATTCCTTCGAATCAAAATGCGAGGCCACTAACGTGACACGGGCCGGATCGCCGACGAGGATTACTTTGTCAGCGAGTTGTGTAGGGTGGAGGTGCAGATGAAAGATAGAGCCGTCGCCATTTATGATCAGCTCAGACTCTGGGAAGACAGTCTTTTCCATGGTTGCTAAGATTTAAAGATACAAGAGCTACTTGCTATTATGAGGATTAACTACTTTTGCAGTTCAGCCTGCCTCAGCTTCTTTGCCACATTGTGCAGGTCGGTGAGCTGCTGTTTCAAGTTCTTTTCCTTGCTGAGGATGTCTTGAGCGAGGGTCCGTTGTCCCCGCGCAAAAAGCAGGCGGTTATGGTCGAGACTCATCCGAGTGTCGTCGATCATATTGTTGAGCTCCGCCCATTGGCGGAAGAGGTTTCTGGCCGCTGGTGACTTTAATTGCTTCTCGTCGGTGATCACGGTGTTGTCGTTGAGGATAAACGACGTGGCGACATGCGTCTTGGCCACTTTCGCGCGTGCCATCATTGCGTTGCGCCGTCTGAGCGCTGCTTTCCGGTCACCAAAGGCCCAGGTATCGGCGATGCGGTGAATAATGGCATAACGCTCCAACTGCGCTGTGGAGAGATTGTCGGCAGCGAAGTTCTTTCTCAGCTGTGTGGGCACGAAGGTGTAGATGCACACGCTGTCGGCGTGCTGATGGCGGTCGCTGACGAGCCATCCGAGCGTGTCGAGGTCATCGATAGTCAGCAGATAGTCGTTGGCTGTGGAGTTGAAGGGCAGCCCATAGTTTTGTGGTTGCAGCCATTCATCCTTGTCACTGTCGTAGGAAGTCATGAAGATGTCCCGTCCGCCTACCGAGTTGGGTCCTGTTGCCGAGAAGAAAAGGGTGACCCCGTCGGCGCAGAGGAAGGGATAGTTTTGCCAGTGATAGTCCACGTCGCTGATATCCGCGAGACACGACTGCTGACTCCACTCGTTGCCCACCTTGGTCTGCATGTAGAGAGCAGTGGATGTGGTGTCGCCCACGGCATAGAAGCGTCTGTCGCCCAGTTCCGTCTCGTACTGTGCCAAGGCATTGTTGCCCTTTCTGCTTTTCACAGAGAGTTTTCCCGACTCAGTATTGAGTGGAATATGGCTGAGGAAGTCGTTTTTAGCTACGACCACACTGTCGATGAACATCACCTTGGCCGTAGCAGGCAGCAGCGTGTTGAAGAGCTGTCGCCCGCCATTGCTGTTGGTCTTTGTTTTCATCGTAGCCACCGCCTTACCTTTCGCTGCAGCGTTTCGTTTCTGAGCCCCCGCAGGCACTGCCGCGATAAGCAGTGCCGTGAGGATCCATGCCTGTATTTTCTTCATATTAAAAACAAATGTCTATTTAGCTTCTTTCAGATGCTTGTCCATATTGGCCGCGGCGCGTCGTCCGTCACCCATGGCCAGAATGACCGTAGCACCTCCGCGCACGATGTCGCCGCCAGCGTAGATGTCGGGTTGGCTGGACTGCATCTCGTCGTTGACCACGATGGTGTCCTTCCTTCCGAGCTCCAGTCCTTGGATACTCTTCGGTACGAGTGGGTTAGGCGACACACCGATAGCCACGATGACTTGGTCGCACTCCAGCGTCTCTGTTTTTCCTGTTGAAACAGGGCGGCGCCGGCCGCTGGCATCGGGCTCCCCGAGTTCCATGACGTCGAGCACGGCAGCGCGCACGCGTCCGTTCTCATCGGCGAGATATTCCTTGGGATTGTGAAGCGTCAGGAAATGGATGCCCTCCTCCTTGGCGTGTTTCACCTCTTCGAGTCGCGCGGGCATCTCAGCCTCTGAGCGGCGATAGACCAGGGTGACGTCAGCACCGAGACGCTTGGCTGTACGGCACGAGTCCATAGCCGTGTTGCCACCACCGACAACAATGACTTTCTTACCTATATTAATAGGAGTATCGGTATCAGGATTGGCAGCGTCCATGAGGTTGACGCGTGTGAGGTACTCATTGCTCGACATCACATTGATGAAGTTCTCACCGGGAATGTCCATGAAGTTAGGCAGTCCGGCACCCGAGCCCACGAAAATGCCCTTGAAACCTTTATCCTCCAAGTCTTTCACGGTGATGGTCTTGCCCACGATGCAGTCGGTCTGGAAGTGCACACCCATCTTGCGCAGGTTGCCTATCTCCACATCGACGATACGGTTGGGCAGGCGGAACTCGGGGATGCCATATTTCAGCACACCACCGATTTCGTGCAGGGCTTCGAAGACATAGACCTCGTAGCCCTTCTTCACCATGTCGCCGGCGAAACTCAGTCCCGAGGGGCCCGAGCCGACGACGGCCACCTTCATACCATTCGACGGAGCCACCTCGGGCAGCACGCCACGTCCGCTCTCGCGCTCATAGTCGGCGGCGAAGCGCTCCAGATAGCCGATAGCCACTGCGGGCTCCTTCATCTTTATATGGATACACTGGCTCTCACACTGCTTCTCCTGTGGACACACACGACCGCAGACAGCGGGCAGAGCCGACGTCATCTTCAGTACACGGGCTGCATCGAGCACATGCCCGCGCTCGATATTTTTGATAAACGACGGGATGTTGATATTCACCGGGCATCCCTCCACGCAACTGGGCTTGCCGCAGTCGAGGCAGCGACGTGCCTCACCCATGGCCATATCGAGTGTCAGTCCCTTGTTGACCTCCTCGGTGCGTGTGGTGGCTCGGTAGACGGGATCGAGTTCCGGCATCTTCACGCGCTCAATCTGCTTGCGCTCCTTTGCCGTCATCTTTTTGCGGAGTTCCTCGCGCCACGGTGCGCTGCGGTCCACAAGGCTCTCATCGGGCTCTTTGCCGTCGTCAGCCGAGGGCGCAGCCGTCAAAGATGAGTTACCTGCTGCGCAGGGCTTCGTCTGCTCGCCGTGGTGGAGATGGCGCTCATAGTTGTCCATCTCCTCTCTTTCCACGCCTTTGAAGGTTCCCATGCGCTTCATCATCTCATCCCAGTCGACGAGATCACCGTCGAACTCTGGACCGTCGATGCACACGAACTTTGTCTTTCCGCCTATCGTCAGTCGGCAGGCACCGCACATACCCGTGCCGTCGACCATGATGGTGTTGAGCGAGACATCATTGGGGATACCATATTTATGAGCCAACAGCGAGGTGAATTTCATCATCACCGGAGGTCCGATGGCGAGCACCTTATCGACATGTTCGCGCTTAATGACCTCTTCCACGCCGACGGTGACCACGCCTTTTTCACCGTAAGAGCCGTCGTCGGTCATGATGATCATCTCATCACTGTATTTCTTGACGTCATCGACCATGATGACAAGATTCTTCGTGCGTCCGGCGAGCACCGAAATGACGCGGTTGCCGGCTTGCTTGAGTGCGGTGAGTATCGGAAGAATGGCAGCGATGCCGATGCCGCCTCCGGCGCACACCATGGTACCGTATTTCTCTATCTTCGAGGCATTGCCCAGGGGGCCCACGATGTCCTGCACCTCGTCGCCCACATTGAGCTGACAGAGCTTGGTCGAGGACAGTCCCACCTCTTGCACCACGAGGGTGAGGGTACCTCTTTCGGGGTCAGACTTTGCAATGGTATAGGGCACTCGCTCGCTGTCCTTATCCACGCGCACGATGATGAAATGCCCAGGGCGACAACTGCGCGCGATGAGCGGTGCCTCCACCTCCAGGCAGAACACCTTTTCCGAGAATTGTGATTTCTTTAGAATCTTGTTCATTTCAGTCTTTGTCTTTGGTCTTTACGTTAGCACAAAGATAGTAATAAAAATCGAATTTCTCAATGAATATTCGTTAAAATAGCTCTTTTTCGACAAAAAAAGAATGAAATTACCAATTAAATGATCAGAACGAGCGGCTTTGAGAATGATAGTTGCAAACAAAATACTATTATTTGCAAAGATAGTGCAACGAAATTTCAATGTTTTGCAGTATCTTTGCAATAATGATAATAAAATCAGACCTGATAACAACAACATGACATCAACATTACGACATCTATTCTCAGCATTCATCATGCTACTGTTTTTACCCCTTGCGGCCCAAGCCCAATATGTGCAGTGCCACGACGGTAAATTTTGGCGTGGCGGCAAACCTTATTATTATGTCGGGACCAATCTGTGGTATGGAGCGATCCTTGGCTCTACGGGTCAAGGCGGCGACCGTGCGCGCCTCTGCCGTGAGCTCGACCGGCTGAAGGCTGCGGGCATCGACAACCTGCGCATCCTCGTGGGCTCCGACGGCCGGCGGAGCGTGAAAACCAAGGTGGAGCCGACACTGCAGGAAGCGCCGGGCGTATACAACGACACGATCCTCGCCGGGCTCGACTATCTGCTTCAGCAGATGGGCAAGCGCAAGATGGTGGCCGTGCTCTATCTCAACAACTCGTGGGAGTGGAGTGGGGGCTACGGCTACTATCTCGAGCAGGCTGGACTCGGCAAAGCGCCTCGGCCCAACGAAGCCGGCTATCCCGCTTACATGCACTTTGTGGAGCAGTTTGCTGCCAACGACAAAGCCCATCAGCTCTTCTACGACTATGTGCGCTTCATCCTCCATCGCACCAACCGCTACACCCATCGGCGCTATGTCGACGATCCTGCCATCATGTCGTGGCAGATCGGCAACGAGCCGCGTGCCTTCTCTAAGGAGGCTCTCCCGGCCTTTGAGCGGTGGCTCAGCGAGACCTCGGCGCTCATTCGCAGCATCGACAAGCACCACCTCATCTCCATCGGCAGTGAGGGCGCATGGGGCTGCGAGGGTGACTATGGATGCTATGAGCGCATCTGCGCCGACAAGAATGTCGACTACTGCAATGTGCATCTGTGGCCTTACAATTGGGGCTGGTCCAAGGCCGACTCGCTCATCGAAAACTTGCCACGTGCCTGCGCCAACACTAAGGACTATATCAATCGTCATCTCGCCATCTGCCAGCACTTGGGCAAGCCTCTCGTCATGGAGGAGTTTGGCTATCCCCGCGATGGCATGAGCTTCCGCCCGGGTTCTCCTACGAAGGGCCGCGATACCTATTATAGATATGTCTTCCAGCTTGTTGCCTGCAATGCGCGCCAAGGCGGGCTCTTCGCCGGTTGCAACTTCTGGGGATGGGGTGGAGAGGCCCGTCCGCGCCATGAGCTGTGGCAAGTAGGCGATCCCTACACCAACGACCCCGCCCAAGAGCAGCAGGGGCTCAACTCGGTCTTCGACTGTGACAGCTCCACGCTCAGCGTCATCAGCAACGTGATCCGGCAATTCAAGAAACTGCATTAATCAACACACAATATAATATTATACATCATTATTATGAATAAAAAACTAACTACAATGGTGTTGTCACTCTGCATGGCGAGTGCGGCTTCGGCACAGGCACCGCAACTCAATGCCCATAACATCGACCAGGTGCTCCAGGCCATGACCTTGGAGGAGAAGGCTCAGATGCTTGTCGGCGGTGGCAACGACGGCTTTGTGGGTTCGGGCTCTATGCTCGGCCATCAGAAGAAATTAGTGGCCGGTGCAGCTGGTATTACGGTAGCGATTCCCCGACTGGGTATTCCCGCTACTGTTGTCTGCGATGGTCCTGCCGGTGTGCATATCGATGCTCATCGCGACGGCACCAGTCAGACATTCTTTGCTACAGGATTTCCAGTGGGGACTTGTTTGGCAAGTACCTGGAACACTGAATTGGTGGAGCAGGTTGGTCGTTGTGAGGGCAACGAGACCTTGGAATATGGTTGCGATGTCATCCTGGGGCCGGGCATGAATCTACATCGCAGTCCGCTCTGCGGCCGCAACTTCGAGTACTATAGCGAGGACCCCATTGTTACGGGAATGATCGGTACCGCCATGGTTCGTGGCATACAGAGTCAGGGCGTCGGCGTGTCGATGAAGCACTTTGCCGTCAACTCGCAGGAGAGCGACCGCACGCGTGTCGACGAGCGCGTCTCGCAGCGGGCCCTGCGTGAACTCTATCTCCGTGGCTTCGAGATGGCCGTGCGCCAGGCTCAGCCGTGGACGATCATGTCGTCCTACAACAAAATCAATGGTGTCTACGCCCAGGGCAACTACGATTTGCTCACCAAGGTGCTGCGCGACGACTGGGGGTTCAATGGCATCGTCATGACCGACTGGATCGGCAAGCGCGCCGACCTGCCCGTTGCCGAGGAGGTTCATGCGGGCAACGACCTGCTCATGCCGGGCTATCCTGCTCAGGTCGAGGATATCGTCAAGGCCGTCAAGGAGGGCAAGCTCGACATCAAAGATGTGGATCGCAACGTGCGACGGATGCTGGAGTATATCGTCAAGACACCGCGCTTCCGCCATTTCGCTTTCAGCAACAAGCCCGACCTCAAAGCTCATGCTCAGGTGACCCGACAGACGAGCACCGAGGGCATGGTGCTGCTCAAGAATGGCGACTTCAACGGTAAGGCCGTGCTGCCCATGGAGGGCATCAAGCGCGTGGCACTCTTCGGTGTCAACAGCTACGACTTCATGAGCGGTGGCTTGGGCTCGGGCTGCGTCAATGTGCCCTACGTCGTGGATATGGTCGACGGACTGAAAAACGCCGGCGTCTCCACTACATCTCAGCTCACCGACATCTATACGAAATATGTGGCCTATGCCAAATCCAAGCTCAAGGCCGACAAGAACCCGTGGATGTGGTTTCTCGATCAAGGACAGCCCAAACTCGATGAGATCGACATCACGCAGCGCTGCGTAGAGCATGAGGCTCCCGAGGCCGACGCTGCCATCATCACCATCGGCCGTCAGGCCGGTGAAGGCATGGACCGCAACATCGAGGGCGAGTTCAACCTCACCGAGCAGGAAAAGCAGATGATCAGCCGCGTGAGCAGTGTTTTCCATCAGCAGGGCAAGCCTGTCATCGTTGTCATCAACTCCGGTTCGGTGATGGAGACAGCCTCCTGGCGTAGTTTGGTCGACGGCATCCTTGTAGCATGGCAGCCGGGTGAGGAAGGCGGCAACGCTGTTGCCGACGTGCTCACTGGTAAAGCCAATCCCTCCGGCCGTCTGACGATGACATGGCCGATAGCTGCCACCGATGTGCCCTCAACGGCCAACTTCCCGAGCCAGCCCGACTATTACGGTCTGACCGACGCCCTCTATGATCATCGTGTCAAGGGGGTCAACTACACCAATCATGATGAAGACATCTATGTGGGCTATCGCTATTTCGATTCGTTTGACAAGCCCGTAGCCTATCCCTTCGGCTATGGCCTGAGCTATACCACTTTCTCTATGTCGGGATTCTCAGCCAAAGCCGACAAGCAGAGTGTCACGGTAAAGGTGACGGTGAAGAACACCGGTTCGCGTGCCGGCAAGCAGGTGGCTCAAGTCTATGTCGCAGCCCCCAAGGGCGGCGAGGAGAAGCCGGCCAAGGAGCTCAAGACGTTTGCCAAGACCCGTATGCTCAAGCCCGGCGAGAGCCAGACGCTGACCATGAGCGTGCCGCGTCGGCTGCTGACGAGCTTCGACGAGGCTGGCAGCCAGTGGAAGGGCGAGCCCGGCGACTATACCTTCATGGTGGGCGATAATGTGGAGCATATCCTCGGCAAGGCCACCGTCAAGTTGGGCGCCTACACCGAGAAGGTCTCCGAGGCCCTCAAACCACAGGTGAAGATTGCGGTGCTTAGAAGAAAGTGAAAGAAGAGCTTCAACACTACAAAAGACTCTATATCCCAGCAGCCTCACCCCCTTGCCCCTGTCCGAGAGAGAGGGGAGTGGGATGCTGGATAAACAACTTCTTACAGGTTCCCAATAATTGACTCAAGTTTCGGAAGTATATATACCTTTTACAGTGTGCGGCCCTTGTGGCCGTCTGCCCCCTATAATTTTTTATGGTTTTATCGGCGGACGTCCGTCGCAATGATGTTATTAATGTTTGTTGGTTGCGAACGGCCACAAGGACACCATTGCAAGGAATAACTTCTCTTCCGAAACTTGAGTAATTGATGGGCTTTGTCAGTACTGCGTCGCTCCAGCAAAGTGCCCGCAGGGCATTCTACACGCCTCACCCTCGGAGGGGGAAATGGGGACTAAAGGGCACGGAGAGAGAGCGCTTTTCGCTGTTGTCATTTCGTCAGTCATTCACTGACATATTGACCTATATTGTCAGACTAATTGTTTGGGTATATACTTTGCAGAAAGCAGGGTGAAGTTCGGAAGTCCGAAAGGATGGAAGAGCTCCAAAGAACTGAATTAAAACAATTAATACGATAATTAGGAGGTATGTCTTATGTTACTTGCAAAAAGAAATGATAACAATTGGATGTCAAACTTCTTTAATGACTTCTTCGACACGGATATGATGCCGCGTATGAATGCTACCGCTCCTGCTGTGAACGTCAAGGAGTCTGACAAAGGATATGTAATGGAGATTGCCGCTCCAGGCTTGAAGAAAGAGTATTGCCGCGTAAGTATTGACAAGGACGGCAACCTCAACCTTAAGATTGAGGACAAGTTCGAGCACAAGGAGGAAGACAAGGCTGAGGACAAGAAAGAGCACTATCTGCGCCGCGAGTTCAACTACAGCAACTATGAGCAGACCTACGTGCTGCCCGAGGATGTGGACAAGGAGAAGATCAGTGCGAAGGTTGAGAACGGTATCCTCACGATCGACCTGCCAAAGATGAGCAAGGAAGCCGAGAAAGAGGATAACAAGAGCATCGAAGTGAAATAATCCATTTTTCGCTCATCTCTCTTACATCAATTCATCATATATCCCTCTCGTCTCAAAGCGATCCGTCGCCGAAAGACGAGAGGGATTTTTTATTCTCCCCCTCAACCGCCACATCGCCACACCGCCACACCGCCACATTTATAGCTATCACATGTCGACAAAATCAAGGATTGTAAAATAAGAATAAATAATTTATATACAATATAAAATACTAATTATTAATACATTAATTAATATTATAATATATAATAATATAATATATTTTTACTCTATAGTCTCATTTCTACTCATTTTTCGCCCACAAGCCGGTATCGGCCTTATGTGGCGGTGCGACGCAAAGGGGGTGAGCATGAGGTCATGAGTTCTAACATTGCCTCTACCGCAACAACGCAACAACGCAACATTTATAGCTATCGCATGTCGGCAAAAACAGAGAATGTAAAATAAGAAGAATAATATATAATCCATATAACATATTAATTATTAATATATTAATTAATTATAATATATAATAATATAATATATTTTTACTCAATAGTCTCATTTCGACCGCTTTTGCCGTTGATTGTCAGAAACGACCTTATGTTGCGTTGTTGCGTGTTGCGTTGTTGCGTATAGGAAGTTAGGAGTTTCCTCCCGCCAAACCATCAATATACTTCGAGCGAATAATAATTACGCCCCTCGCAAACTATAAATTCAGAAAAATGAGGTAAAAAGGGCCCAAGGGGGATTGTCCGTGGCGGGCGGATGCCGCTGCCTAACCAAAGACGGTAATACATCTATAGAAAAAGAAGGGTATATCCCTTATCCCCTTCAGGCATGACCTGAAGGCTTTCATCTTGG
>Ga0310695_10010844_pt1 | contig 13210 bp, 13 predicted proteins | sample RumenRJG_04DNA_FD_203882 | JGI IMG/M metagenome (GOLD analysis project Ga0310695, IMG submission 203882) | Bovine rumen microbial communities from Lethbridge, Alberta, Canada - RJG_04 (v2) (version 2) | ecosystem: Host-associated > Mammals > Digestive system > Stomach > Rumen | place: Canada...
TTTGGAAAAGGATGGCAAAAGGCACCGTGCCTATTTGGATTCCCCGGCAAGCAACGTGATTGATTTTTCTTCTGTGGAAATTCCTTCGGGGGCATCCGTAAAAAAGAAAATATATTTTGTGATGGAGGAAGATGCCTCTTCTGATAATATATGGTACGATATGAAGCCATCTTATGTGGAGGTGGGATTGTGAAAAGTAGCAAGTCCATAGTTTTGAATAAGGGTGATGTAATAAAAACTAATCCTCAGAATGGCTATTGGGGCTGCGCTCTAGTTCTGGATGTTCAAGAACATAATGATGAATTTCAACCTCTTTGCTTGATTGCGGTTACGGATTTTATTTCTAAGGAAGATTTTTCTTTTGATCAGCTGCCACTGGAAAAACTTTCTATCCTTAATATTGAGCGGAGCCTTAGGGTTGGGGAAGGTGAATATTGTTATGACGGAAAAGAAGTGTGCATAGAAATTCATACTAGAAGGATGAAGTCTGGGCAGGAAGTGATAGGACGCATAGAGAACTTTCCCTTTAAAATGCCTGTGCTTACCTATGAAGTTGGCGACGGCAAGGGCTTGGGCTATCCCCTCTGTGGCCCAATAACAGCAATTTTGGGCTATCAGGCTGTGATTGCTTGGAGAAAGGTTAATGAAAAAGAAGCCTTTTTAATGGATGTGAAAGACTCTAGGCAGAAAACAGAGGATGTATTAAGAAAAGTAAAGATATGAGCGAATTGAATTTGTTGTATAAACAGTTTTGCATATTCAATGCAGGGCTAAAGAATCCATTTAATGAATGGTCTGATGAACTAATAGAACAGGGCTTTTCCATAAGAAAGGAGTCTTTGTCCATAATGACCATATCAAATGCCGGCCTGCTGGATGTAAACATTATGAACGAAGATAAAATTATTGAAGGTGCCAATAGAATTGTAGAATTTGAATTCAAGGTAAAAAGGCATGGCGTTGAAATTGCAACCGCTACAGACAGCCTTCCGGTGAAGGTTGAAAAAGGAGTGTACAAAGTAAGGGTTCAATTGTGTTCAGAAGAGGAGGGTAAGGACATTTGCTATATATCATTCTTGGAAAAAGAAAAAGGTGAGCGCTTTCCTAAATACCTAAAATATGATGCAGAAATAAAAAGAAGGGCGGATTTTATATTGGATTCAAAAGCGGCAAATTGAAATTTATAAAGGGGAAGAAAGATATGGGATTGTTCAGCAAGTATAAAATAAAGGCTAAGGACATAAAGCAGTATGTTGCGAACTACGGAGGCTGCCTTGCTACCAAGATGATTATCCAGAAAGGACTGGGTGTAAACTATATGTACAGGGAAAAGCCTGACAACGATATTGATAGCGGTTGGAGATTTTTTTCTGGCCATGAGACGGATGATTATGTTAGCAATCCAAAGAACGTAGAAGTTTACGATGTTAATACAATAGTAAACTATTCCCCGGACATTATGCCTTTTCTTGATATTGAAGAAGGTTTTGCCCTGGAGAGGGATTTGGAAACAGGCAGGTTTTATCTTTTAAAAAATGATGAAAAGACAAAATTCGATTTGGACTATGCGGTAAGTCAGCTAAGGAAAAGAGACGAGGATGTTCCCGTCCATGCGAAGCTGCCTGTAAAAGAAGACCTTGAAAAGTTGGCAAAAGAACTGGGGCTTGACTTGGAAAGAGACATTCCACTTGATTACGCCCGCTATTTGCTGACTGCAAGCGATGTGTCTTTTGGAGTGCTTGAGCCGGTTCAAATCCTTTATGAAAAGTCAAGGCAGGATTATCTTCCCTGCTTGTTGGAAGAGATGGAAAGCCTGGGGCTGGGCGGAAAGGGAATGCCGGTTTGCAGTGATAACGGTGATATTTATTATATGGCAAAAGACGGAAAGGTTTTTCTGTATTCAGCAGATGATAGCCGGGATGTTGACCAGTGGGATAACCTTGCGGATTGGATTTTGAATGAATGGATTTTAAATAGGGGGTAAAAATGTTTCCTGCTATGAATGAAGAAATAGTAAAGAAAGCAAACCTGTGCAGGGCCGCTGATTTAATTGCAGGGGATGTTTCTGGATATATTGATTTTGCTTACTATCTTTTGGACAATAAGATTGAGTCTGACAATGTGTTCATATTGGCAGGTTTGTCTGAAAGCGAAAAGGAAGATGCAAGGAGGTATTTTGATTGTCTTCTTTTGGAGCTGGACATAAAAACTGATTTGGACAACATTGATTATTTATATATTTGCTATTTGAATGAAAAAATTCATGAGGGAAAGAAGAATGCCCATTCGGCATTGACTGAGCTGAAAAATTTTTATGTACGCTATGAAAAAGAGATATATTTTGAGTTTTATGGATTATATTACATGCTTGATTATGTTGACATGTCAGAGGCCTATAACATGGAACATATTACCAGCAAGAATATGGATGAATATATAAAAAGGGCTTTTGAGCTTTTTGTTGAGATGTACGGAATGGAAGTGCCGGAAGATTTTTGCAAGCAGGCATATTGCAGGTTATGCGGAAAAAGGGGAATTCCTCTTTTTGAAAGAAAGAAGACCTTGTTTGGCAAGACTAAGCACAATTGCATCTGTCCAAATTGCAAGCGTTCCAATCTTTATAAGTGGAGCTATTGTTCAGCCAATTCTGGGAAGGAGCTGTATTTAAAAGAGATAGGCCGGGAGGGTGTTGTCTGCAAACCGGATGCTTGGCTGTAAGAGAGCCGGTTGAATTACATTTTGGAAAAAGTAGCAGGGGATGAATGTGGAAAAGTTGGATATTGTTTTTATTGTTTTCTTTTCAGTTTTTTCTATTTTTATACTTGAATGGATTTTGCTGGGCTTTTGGAAGAAGATTTGCTGGTCTGTTGGAATTCCCATCTTTTTTAAGAGGTTTGACTTTAAGGACGCAGAGGGTACATTGAAGAAAGTTGAAGACTTTGTAAATTCATTTGGGGATGCAAAGGGCTTTAAGGATTTGACGGGCAAGAAAGTAGAAGATAACGTCTTCTTTTTTAGGGTCAGGATGGACAGGAAAAACTCTTCATTTTTTCATGGGAGCATAAGGCTTGATTTTGAGAATAGGATTCTTGTTCTAAGGGGGGTACTGGGGGTGTCTGACCTGCTGGCCTTTTTGCTTATAGTTTTTCTGTACATAAACTTCTCGAGCGGTGTGGGATTTTTTTCTCCATACCTACTTGCTGTTTTGCTTGTTGCGGTTAACGAGGGGGGAAACTTTTGGAAATGCAGGAAAATGGCAAAGAAGATAGAGGAATTGCTTTGTGAGTAGAAAAACAATAAAAATATATAAAAAATTCTTATTTCGTATTGACAAAAGTTTTTTAACTCAATATAATACCATTATTCAATTTGCAAAGTTCTTTTGCAAATGAATGCTCCCTTAGCTCAGTCGGTAGAGCAACGGACTGTTAATCCGTGTGTCGCTGGTTCAAGCCCAGCAGGGGGCGGATAAATCAGGGTACCTTTTCAGGTGCCCTATTTTTTTGCCCTGCAAGCATTTACGTGTTTCCAAGGCTTTAATCTACATTCTTTTCAGCCAGCCTTCCGGGCGAGGAGGACGCTGAAAACCTGGGACTTTCCCAAAGAGTTTCCCAAAAACCTTCCCAAAGGTTTTGCGAATCTGCTTTGGCCTTAGTTCCTCGCTACAGAAATATGACAGTAGCGGGAGGTTTTTGTGCGTCCTTATTACATTACCAAAAGGGCAAACGGCTATTACAGAATCCGTCTCATAGACCAAAAAACAGGCCTCATTACGTGCGACAGGAACACACACACACCAAGGACAGGTGTGTTGCCGAGTCTATTGCCGTGGGGTGGATGGAAGGAAGAGTAAAACCTTAAAACCTGGTATAACCGCAAGTGCATTCATTCAAGCCAAAATTACAGAATTCAGGAAGCGGTTTATTCAGAGTGTGAAAATCTTGTGGCTTAAACTAGCATTTTTTGTCTACTGTATTTATTTAAGTTCAGGATTATTGACAAGGACATTTAACGTGATAGAATAATATTGAGGATGTTAATGAAGCTTAAAGTTGAACCTGGGGATTTCGATCCGTTTTCCGACTCTTATGATTATAAAATCTCTATCCCGATTTCCGGGGATTTGACTATCGATAAAAAAATGACCGAAAATGAACTTAAGAATTTTCTTGAAGAGATAGTCGAAGTCCTTGGCTATAAGGAAATAGTGGAAACATTTAAATGTACCGTAAAGGATGCGCGTGAAATATCTGAAAAGCTTAAAAGAAATAGCGAATGCCGGGAATGCGATTTAAAGATGAAAGAGTGCTTTAGGTGCTGCAAGGTCTGCCAAAGCCCGCTTGAGCAAAAACTCCTAAAAGCTCTGGTACGAACAGGTATAAAGGCTGAAATGCAGCTGCGGATTAATAAAGACAATACATTGTCTCATTTTCCGGAGCCGGTAAATCCAGAGAAGATTCTGACGATTCCGGATTTTTATGTGGAGACTGAAAACAAAAAAATATGCATATATACAGACGGACACACTTACCATGAAAGAACGGAATACCAAGCCGTCAGGGACAGAAGCATAGACAGGGAATTGCAGAATTTGGGCTATATTGTATTAAGGTATACGACTTCTGAAATTAACCAGAAGCTGCAAGAGAGCGTGGATAGCATAAAAAAAACTATGGGAATATAATGATTCAAATAATGGGGCTCAGTATTGTGAAAAAGTTTTTATGTAGCATTTTAGCGGGGCTTTTGTTTTTGAGCGGATGCTCTTTGATTGACTCATCGAATGACGACGGCGGGATAACGCTCAGGTTGCCGGAAAACTCTGGACGCTCTGTTACGTCTGAAGGAAGTCTTGCGGCGGAGGGGGTAAGCTACTACGTTGTCCGTTTACGAAAAGATGGTGAGGTTGAGCAGGAAGAAAAGGCATCTCCTGGCTCGACGATAACAATAGACGGCCTTTATCCAGGGGAGTATACGGTTGCAATTCTGGGGGTAGACAGCGATGGTATTGTGCAGGTGTATGGAAGAAGCACGGCAGTTGATGTGAAACCAGGCGACACTTCCACTGCGGCGGTAAGGCTGGATTTTGTTGACGGGATGACTTTGAGAATACACTTGGACTTTTTTGATTCCACAGGAGAACCAGAATTCTTTGAGACTGATTCTACACTATTTAACATAACTGCAACCGGGGGCGGAACTTCACACATCTATACGCCATCCAGCTGGATATCTGTCGGAATGACGGCATTTAACATTTTCCATTCTGAATATTCCGATACATGCGTTCCTAGAACCGTTAAGAATTTTCTTGAGCCGGGCATTTCATATAAATTTTCGGTAAAGGCTTCTGATACAGGATGGGATAAGAGCTATTACGGTTCTTCTGATTGTGTGATAGAAAACGGTGAGAATGTTGTCCAGGTGAACTTGAGGTAGAATTGTGTTCCCGCACTATTGGAGAATATACTTTTGAGAAAACCAGAAGATACTCATAACTGTTCTGGATGAAGTTAAGGAAGACCAGGAGACTGGTATAAAGGCTTTGCTGGGGGTGTCTTTCTAAGGAAACACTGATTAATCCAGAACAATGTCATTATCGGGCTCGCTGGAAACTTCGTTGCGAAAGATCCGATAATCTATTTGTTTGCATTATTGATATTTATGGATTGCCGGGTCGAGCCCGGCAATGACACGATGCTATTAATCAGTGGTTTCCTAAGTATGCAAATCCAGAGCTGGTGGAAAAAGAACTTGCCTTGCAGATATATGAAGTTGCAAAACTTGATTGACTGCATTCTTTGCGCATACCACAGTATTGAAAATATTGCAGTTGCAACGTTTGGCAAAAAAGTGAAAAACATTTTGATGAAACATTAGCGGCATAGATTTGTTCGCCAGAAAAGCTTTTACTGTGTTTGCCAATTTCCTTGGCGGAGGCCTGTAGCGCGGATTGGAGGGGGCCGAAGGCGTGCGGAGCACCGCGCCCGGTTAGGGGGCAAGCCCCGGAAAGCCGGATATGAGTTTGGCGTGCGGTTTGGGGTGGGGCTGGCGGTAAAAGATGAGGTCTAGCTCCAAAAAAGAAATAGAATTATCTACTATAATATGTCTTGTTCCTGCGTTGCTTTTTTGTCCATAAATTGTTAAAATAGAAGGAAGTGAATGGAGTAGAACATGGGCAAAATTTCTTTTGCGGAGAAAGTGAAGTCGATTTTTAGCCGCAGTAAGATTCAGGATGAGAATTTTTTTGAGGACCTTGAGGATGCGCTGATTGAAGGCGATATTGGCGCTAAGACTACGGTGGAGATTATTGATTCGCTTGAGGAAAAATGCCGCGAGAATAAGTCTCTTGACGAGCATTCAGCCCTTGAGGAACTTAAGAAGATGCTGCTTCCGCATTTGAGGCAGGCAAATCTTGAAATTCAGGACGGCAAGGTGAACGTTTGGATGCTTCTTGGCGTTAACGGCGTGGGAAAGACTACCAGTGCGGCAAAGATTGCAAAGCTTTTTTCTGACAAGGGCGTTAGCGTGATTCTTTCTGCTTCCGATACATTCAGGGCGGCGGCTGTTGACCAGATTTCCATGCACGGTGAGAGGCTTGGCATTCGCGTTGTTAGGCACCAGATGGGTAGCGATCCTTCTTCCGTTGTTTTTGATGCGGGGGAGGCTTGCAGGGCAGCAGGCGGCGGTCTTGTGATTGCCGATACTGCGGGAAGGCTTCACAATAAGGAGAATCTTGTTAACGAGCTTAAGAAGATTGACCGTGTTGCTTCTTCCAAGGCTGATCCTGGATGCTACAAGAAGATTCTTGTGGTGGACGCTACTACGGGGCAGAATGCGCTTAGGCAGGCAGAGGTCTTTAACGAGGCTGTTGGTCTTGATGCCGTTGTCCTTACAAAGTACGATTCTACTGCAAAGGGCGGTGCGCTTGTTCCTATTGGTAAGGAGCTGGGACTTCCTTTTGCTTTTGTATGCACCGGTGAGAAGTATGCAGACATTTCTTTTTTTGATCCGGATTCTTATCTTGATGAATTCTTGGGGCTTTAGGGCACTTTAGCGGTTTTTGCATGGATTTTGCGTATGGATTTTGAAGCGGTAATCCTTTCCTTTTATTTGCTTTTTCCTCAGGTTCATCCATGGCAGGCCCGCTTTGATTCTGCCTTTAAGAAGGATGGGCTTTCTGTTAACGTTAAGCAGGATGTGAGGAAGGAGATACTGGGCATTCTGAATTCATACCAGGATTCGCTTGTTCCGTCCGACGCTTCCATTCCTGTTGACGATGCCATTTTTGACACTTTGGGGATTGTTGCAGTTCAGTACAAGAATTCCAGCGGTAAGCTTAGGCTTTTTGAGTATGGTGATGAGCAGCTTGCCCTTACGCCTTCTGTGAACGGTGGCAGGGGGATTGTTAGCGTTAACGGTGAATATGTTACGCGTACCCTTTTTGACGAGGCCTTTAGGAAGACGGAAAAAATCTCCTGGAAGCAGGGGGCGGGGCTTCCTTTTATTGCAAACAGGAAGACTTATGTTTACCGGGATCCTCTGCCAAAGGGGGGCTTTTTAAAGAAGTATTCTTCCGGTAAGGCTGTAGGTAAGGCTTCCGGGAGGAATGCTTCTGCCGCCTTGGCAAAAGATCTTGACAAGTATTCAAGGACGCCGGTTAGCCTTTGGGATGAGGATTTTGAGAACAAGAAGATTCAGGACGTGAAGTTTGATTCCAGGGGGAATCCTGTCCGCATAGATTTTTACGATGTTGTTAAGGATGATGAGACGGGCAAGGAGAGTAACCTTATTGTAAAGACGAGGGTTTCTTCTTTTGACGGCAGTGACAGGCTTATTTCCGAAGAGGAGAGGCTCTTTTTTAAGAAGATGGATCCCCTGCGCTTTACCATGACAAAGGATGCCTTTCTTACCAGGAAAAATGTTTACACTTACAAGTCTTTTACGGACATTCCTGACTGCAATTTTTACGAGGATGGAGTTCTTCGCATGAGTACGGTCTATTCAAAGAACGAGAACTATACGGAAACTGTCTATTTTGACGGCGGGCTTTCTATAAAATCCGTTTACAAGGACGGCGTTAAGGTAGAGGAAATTGCCTATTCAAACGGCGGTGAAAAATACAGGAGAAAATTCGATGATAGGTAGGAAGATTTTTTCTTCGCTAAAGTGGATTTATTATGTCTCCAGAAGGTTCAGCAAGGTGGACAGGAAGGGGCGTACCGCGGTAACTTCTGCCCTTGCTTCTTTGGGGGTAGGATTCGGCGTGCTTGCGCTCATAGTTGTAATAGGCGTGATGAACGGATTCCAGATGGAATTTATAGATGCGATTATGGAGATAAGCTCTTACCATGTCCGCGTGGAAAATCAGGATGACTACGAGGAGTTTTGTGCCTGGTGTGAAGGCCAAAAGGTGCAGGTTAGGGGCAGCACTTCATTCTACGAGGCCCAGGCTTTGGTGGTCGGCCCTTCCGGCAGCGAGAGTGCGGCATTGATCCGTGCTATTGGAAAGGACGTTATGACAGACGACCCCGGCTTTGCTTCCGAGGTTCACATGGTTTCCGGTTCTTTTGATTTGTCTGCCCCGGATTCAATTGTGCTTGGTAGCGAGCTTGCCCGTTTGCTTAAGGCCAGGGTTGGCGACAGCATTAATATTTTTGCCCTTAGCGGTTCAAGCGACGTTAGCCTTTTTTCTTCCGACAGGAATTTTACGGTTGCGGGAATCTTCCACTGCGGCTATTCGGACATAAACGCAAGCTTTTCATTTATAAATACGGAGGCTGGTCAGGCTAATTTTGGTAAGGGTGCAAAGAAGGTAATCGGTGTAAAGCTTGCCGATTCTTCACGTGATGCACTTTTTATAAGCGGTGTGGAAAAGGCCTTCCCTTCTGCCAAGGTTGAAAGCTGGAGGAATTTTAACCGCTCCTTTTTTGGTGCCCTGCGTGTGGAAAAGAACATCATCATGCTTCTGGTTCTTCTTATTTTTGTGGTGGTTGCTGTTAACATATACAATGCCATGCGGAGGATGGTTTACGAGAGGCGCGAGGAGATTGCAGTTCTTAGTGCTCTTGGCGGAACTAAGTCGCAGGTTCAGGCCGTCTTTATTGTAAAGGGATTTACCACGGGCTTTTTTGGTGCAATGCCTGGCCTTATTGCGGGGCTTCTCTTGTGCGCCAACATGGGAAGCGTCTTTATGTTCCTTTCCAAGATTCAGTTTTATGCTTCTTACTTTTTTATTATGCTGACCAATCCTGCAAATGCCTCTTATGTTTCGGAAAACCCTATGTTCAGGATATACGCTTCCATTCCGGCCCGTACCGTGTTCAGCGAGGTGGCTGCTATATTTTTCTTTGGCATATTTTCTTCGCTTGCTTCTTCGTGGCTTGCGGGGCGTGAAATCCTAAAGCTAAATGTTTCGGAGGTTCTTAGGGATGAGTGATTCAAAAGATATAATTGTTCGCGTGGAGAATTTGGAAAAGACTTACCGTACTCAGATAGAAAGCCTTACTATATTGAAGGACCTTAACATGAGCGTTGCCCGTGGCTCCAAGTGCGTGATTGTTGGTAGGAGCGGCAGCGGAAAGTCTACCCTGCTGAATATAATCGGCGGTTTGGACAGCGCTACCTGCGGTTCTGTTACTGTTGACGGCATTCAGGTTGCAAGCATGGCGGAGGAGGAGCTTACCCACTACAGGCAGAAGGTTCTGGGGCTTGTATTCCAGTTCCACTATCTGCTTAAGGATTTTACCGCTTTGGAGAACGTGTTTCTTCCCTGCTACATGGCGGGCGAAAAAAAGAAGCTTGCTATAGAAAAGGCAAAGTCTCTTTTGAGCGACGTTGGGCTTGAGGACCGCATGAACCACCTTCCCTCAGAGCTTTCTGGCGGTGAGAGGCAGAGGGTTGCGGTTGCGCGCTGCCTTGTTAACGACCCGGAGCTTATTCTTGCGGACGAGCCAACCGGAAACCTTGACCCGGCAAACGCGGCTCTTATAGGAGACCTTTTGTTCAGCATGGCGGACAAGTACAAAAAGACCCTTATCCTTGTTACCCACGACATGAACCTTGCTTCCAAAGGGGATGTGCGCTACTTTATAAAGGACGGAAAGCTTTCTTCTGCAGACGGGGCAGCGGACGCTGAAAATCCGGGGGAAAATCAATGACTTTGGCATCCAGTCTTTTGTATGCAATAAGGATTCTCTTTCCAAAAAGCTCGCCTTCTTCTTCTTCCGGCAGAAAGAGCAACGGTGAGAGGAGTCTTGCGGGGGCTTTGCTCTGCATTGGGCTTAGCCTTGTGCCTCTTGTTTCCGTTCTTGTTATAAGCGACGGCATGATTCAGGGCATTACGGGGCGGCTTATCGGGCTTTGTTCGCAGGATATTGCAGTCTTTCTTGATATGTCTGCCTGGCAGGAGAAATACGGCGGGAAGATTACGGAAAAGGACTGCAATGACATTGCCCAGCGACTTTCCCTTGTTGAAGGTGTTACTGACGCTTTTCCAGAGCTTGATTCAACTGCCCTGGCTGCGGGTAAGTCTTCCCGTTCTGGTGCCAGCGTGCGTGCGGTTCAGGGGGACATTTTTAGCGCCAACAAGGCTTTTGCTTCTCTTTTTACCGTGGTGGAAGGTTCTGTAGACATGAATGAGGATTCGTCCGGTAAAAACAAGGCCATCCTTTGCAAGAAGATTGCTGACGACCTTGGGCTTCATGCCGGTGACAGCCTGCGCCTTATCTGCGTGAACAAGACTGCCGGTGGTTCGCTTAGCCCACGCATGGTTCCATTCACAGTTTCCGGAATTGTTTCTTCCGGCTACCAGGAGCTTGATGCGCTTTGGGTTTTTATTCCGCTTGAGGCAGGACTTGCTAATTTTTCCCCTGCGTCTTCCAAGCTTGTTTTTGGGCTTAAGACTGCCGATTCATTTTCCCCTGAGCTTATGCAGGTAAAGGACCACGTTATAGACGACGTATTTGGCTTTGCTGGTAACGAGGAGCTTGAGGGGGCTACCGTCTGGACCTGGAATGACCTGAACTCTGCCCAGTACCAGAACTATTCTTCCACAAAGGCACTTTTGCTTCTTATTATGCTGCTGATTGTCCTTGTTGCAAGCGTAAACATAAGTTCCGCTTTGGTTATGATTGTAATGGAAAGAAGGAAGGAAATTGCAATCCTTAAGAGCGTTGGCGGAAGTGCCGGCGGCATAACCGTGGCTTTCCTTCTTGCGGGTTTTTCTGCCGGCTGCGGGGGAGTGCTGCTTGGAATACCACTGGGGCTGCTTGCTGGTGTTAACATAAACACAATAATAAATTTTATGGAAAAAATAATAAACTTTTTCGTAAAATTTTTGTATATTTTGTTTAATGCAGACCTTTCTTCTTTTAAGGGGGTAAGGCTGCTGGATCCTGCATTCTATCTTCAGGATATACCAATTTCAGTTCCTTTTAAGGAATTGCTGGTGATTGCCTTTGGCACTCTTTTGCTTTCCCTTGCGGTGTCGGCTATTCCTGCGGTAAAAGCTGGCCGAGAAAAGCCGCTTGACACTTTGCGTAAACTGTAAAAAGCAGTATACTTAAAGTGAGAATCCCTTGGAAGATGAGGTTTTTATGATTTGTGATTTTTGCCATGAACGAGAGGCTGTTATTTTTATGGAGCAGGTGAATGGCAACGGACAGAAGCGGAAAATCAGTATATGCCGGGAATGTGCCCTTGCACACGGAATAAGCCCTGACCCCAAGAGCATAGAGTCTTCAATCGGGGATCTTTTTAGGGAAATCAATGCCTTTAGCCGCAGGATTGCCGCTGAAAATTCGCGTATGTGCCCAGTCTGCGGCATGGGAATCGTAGAGCTTAGGAAAACAGGCAAGGCTGGTTGCCCGGAATGCTACGCTATATTCAAGGAAGACATAAAGACTCTGCTTAGGAAGAACGGAATAAGCGGATCATATACAGGTTCAATGCCGGAGCGTCTTTCCGGTGTACATTCAGTCCTTAACGACAGGATTGCCCTGCAGAACAAGCTGAACGATGCCGTTGCTTCGGAAGATTACGAAAAGGCTGCCATGTACAGGGACTACCTTCACGCACTGGAAAAATCTCCTGTTTCCGGTGGGGATGACTTGCCTTCTGCCGCCGATCAGGGTGAAATGGACGGGGGTGTCGAATAATGGAAGCGGAAAGCGATGCCTGGTATACGGACAAGGGCAGCGAAGCGGATGTGGTTCTTTCCACAAAAGTCCGCATTGCTCGCAACCTGGCAAATTTTCCTTTTCCTGTAAAGATGAAGGGCAGGGATGCGGAAAGGGTTCAGTCGCTTGTCTTTGATGCCTTTAACCATCTGGAAAACGGAGAGAAGTTTCAGGCCATTCAGGCAGACAAGCTGGACCTTCTTAGCAGCCACATTCTTGAGGAAAGGGGAATCATTACGCCAGCGGAGGTTTCTTCTGCCACTAAAGACACAGGCATAATCCTGCGTACGGATGGCCGCGTTTCCTGTACGGTGAATGTTGTGGACCATGTTCGCATATCGTCGTTTGTTGCAGGCATGGAATTTGACAAGGCGGTAAAGCTTGCAAAGGATGTGGACAGCGGCTTGCAGAAGTCCGTTCAGTTTGCGGCAAGCTACGACTTTGGCTACCTAACGTCTTCCTTGACGGATGCAGGCAGCGGGGAAAAGATTTCGCTTAAGGTTCATCTGCCTTCAATTTCCGCTTTGGGACGAATAGGCAGTCTTATTATGGAGATGAACGAGAGGGGCATAGGCTTTGCGGCGGCATACGGTTCTGGTTCAACCGGATTTATAAGCGGCATTGGCAAGGGCTCGTCTTTGGGAGCCTATTACGAGATACGCTCTCTGGACAGCCAGTCCGGCACCGAATTTGACCAGATGACTTCCATTGCTTCTGCGGCAAAGAAGCTTGTGGAATACGAGCGTTCTGCCCGTAGCGAATGTGCGTCTTCCATGCCAAGCGATATACGGAATTTTTTGTTCCGGGCATTGGCTTTGGCAAGGTCTAGCATTTTTGTTCCTTTGCGGGAAGCTGTGGAAATCATAAGCGCCGTAAAGTGGGCACTGGACATGAACCTTTTGACTGGCATAGACGACAGCGTGCTTTTTGCGCTTTTGTACCGGATTCAGGAGGCTCATCTTGAATACGTGCTAAAGAACGGTTCGTTCAATTTTGAAAAAGACGTAAGCGGTACTGTAAAAAAGAACGGA
>Ga0310695_10010845_pt1 | contig 13210 bp, 18 predicted proteins | sample RumenRJG_04DNA_FD_203882 | JGI IMG/M metagenome (GOLD analysis project Ga0310695, IMG submission 203882) | Bovine rumen microbial communities from Lethbridge, Alberta, Canada - RJG_04 (v2) (version 2) | ecosystem: Host-associated > Mammals > Digestive system > Stomach > Rumen | place: Canada...
TAAAGACATCAGATAAGACTTGATTATCATCGATTTGATACATAGCTGGCAATATCGCAATAGATTGTATCAATTTGTGAGATTGGCGGGTTGCGATTAATATTGATAGAGAGACTTATTGTTTTTATCTATATTATGGAGGAAAGAAAATGAAGAGATTTTTAGTACTGTTGCTTGGAATCATGATGGTTTTCTCATTTGCAGCCTGCGGTGGTTCAGGTGATGCAGAACCAGCTGCAGATGACAGTCAGGAGGCAGAGACAACTGAAGAAGCAGCTCCTGCAGCAGCACCGGAAGAGATCGTTGTTGATGAAGCAGCCGGAACTGTTACTGTAACAGCTCAGGTCAACGGGACGTTCTTCGATCAGTCTACGATGCATTGTGTTGTATTCAAGGACGGCGGTGCCGGAGATGCAGCAATGATGGCAGCATACGCTGACTCTCAGGACTTCTATAATGCGATGACTCAGGCAGGCGGAGAGCCATGGAATACAACTGATGCTAAGCTTGAAGACGGGGAGTTTACTGACGGACAGAAGGTAGACGTGACTCTTACATGGGATGGACAGGATGAACCGGTTGCCCTTGCCGATGCTCTGAAGACAGATGACGGCAAGCCGGAAGTAGATATCAGATTCTCGGGCAATCAGGCTAACAATGCAGAGGCCGGCTCAGGATGCATCTGCTGTCTCAACAGCTGCTGGGCAGGAATCACAACTAATGCTGCATACCCATTCGGAGCTATCGATGCGGGCAACCCGCATGTATACCTCGATGATTCTGTGATGCCGGCAGACGGAACAGACGTACAGGTTACTTTTACATTAGTTAAATAGTGAATGATAATGGACAACAACGAAAAAACCTATAGCGGAAAACATGCTGAGCCTGAAGAGAAGAAAGGCAGGTGGACCGGGAAGATAATACTACTCATCATAGCGGTCCTGATGGTGGCTGCTTATTTTGCGATCCCTGCAGTACATGTGTGGGTAAACAGCGTGCTTGAGATGTTCAGAACGGGCAATTTCGATGACATGCGCGAGTTTATCAGCAAGTATGGGAAGTGGGCAATGGCGATATCTGCTCTGCTCATGATCTTCCAGTCGATCGCAGCGCCACTGCCGGCATTCTTCATCACGCTGACTAATGCCAACCTCTTCGGATGGTGGCAGGGCTGCATTCTCTCATGGGCATCATCGATGGCGGGAGCAGCGCTTTGTTTCTGGATCGCACGTATACTTGGCAGAGATGTGGTCGAGAGGATATGCACAAAAGGTGCACTTGCTTCGATCGAAGAGTTTTTTGCAAAATATGGTAAGCGATGCATTCTTGTTGCGAGACTGCTTCCGTTTATTTCGTTCGATATTGTATCATATGCTGCAGGACTCACGGCGATGGACTTCTGGGGCTTTTTCCTTGCGACGGGACTTGGGCAGCTGCCGGCATGCATAGTTTATTCTTATGTAGGCGGAATGCTGACGGGCGGAGCCAGAAAGATGTTCATAGGACTGATGTGTCTGTTTGCACTCGCTATCGTAGTTGTCCTTGTCAAACAGGTCTATACCGCAAGTGAGAAGAAAAAGGAAGAAGCAGCCGCGGCAGCAGGGGAGGTATATTTTAAAGAGCCTTCCAATCCGGCCAGGCTGTTCAGCAAACTGTATAATGCAGCTCCATGGGGAGTAGTTATCGGACTTGTATGGGCAGGGATCCCGACATGGGGTGCTAAGGTCAACGCGGGCTGGATGATGCTCGGAGGCTGGCTTCTGGTCTTCGCAGTAGCTCTGATGTTCCGCAGATTCAAGTGCGGAGTAGTATTCACCGTAATTAATGTTATCGTATCGATCGGAGTGATATACCTGCTGTGCGGCCAGGCAATTACACGTAAGCCGGCCGGAATACTCAGGATGGGTCTGGGACTCAGGACAGTACCGTTCAGTACGTTCAACATGATATTCATAGGGTTCCTCATTGTCGGTTTCATCATTATCTGTCTGCTGTGGAACAGACAGAAGAAGGTCGATGAACTGGCGGTCGCAGAATATGCTGCGCTGAAGGCAGCAAAAGCAGCCGGCGGAGAGGAAACCGTCACGGCATAGCGAATATGGAATGGGTCAGGAAGAACTTCAAGTTAATAGTGTTTTGCCTGATGATCATTGTGATACTGGTGCTGAATCATATATACGGGTGGTCGGCATATCTCAGCGATTCAGAAAACCTAAGATTCCTGTCGGATATGATCCAGGACCATTTCATACTTGCAGCACTGATCTACATCGTGCTTACTGTTGCAGCCTGCGTGGTGCTGGCTCTGCCGGGCGTGACTTTTGCAATATTGGCAGGGGTGATTTTCGGACCGTGGTGGGGAACACTTTTCTGCCTGATAGCAACGACACTTGGAGCGATAATCGCATTCGTTGTCGGCAGGTTCTTTCTCAAGGATTCGATCAAACCTATGGTCGCGAAGAACGCTTTACTCAAAAAAATCCTTTTTGATGAAGCGGGACGCAGTGATATAGTGCTGCTGGCTATTACCAGGCTGGTGCCGCTGTTTCCATACAACATACAGAATTTTGCATACGGCATTACCGATATCTCACTTGCACACTATTCACTGTACACATTTATCTTCATGATACCCGGAGTTGCGCTCTATACCATTGGAACCGCCGGATTCACATCTGCGGAGAACCGCTGGCTCTACTGGGGCATAGCAGCCGCTCTGCTGGTACTGGTCATGTTCCTGGGGTGGTATGTAAGGAAGAGATATCTTGGCAGCGAAGATACTGATAATACTATAGAAAAAGAGACAGAAGAATGACAGAGCTCATTAAGGAATACGTTAGTAACCCGGATTACAGGAAGGCTCTCGGCCTTCCTGATTATGTTTCAGAGGAATACAGACTGTTGGCACAGGGTGAGTACAATGTGAATTACCTCTTCACCCATCCGGTCACAGGTCGAAGGCTGATACTGCGTGTCAACGCAGGCAGTCAGATGCATCTTGACAGGCAGATCGAATATGAGGCTCACGCACTCGGGATACTGAGCAGATCGGGCCGAACACCGCGTGTGTACTATGCCGACGGCAGCAGGAATCATATCGATCACGGGGTCCTTGTCGAAGAATACCTCCCTGGAGGATATCCGCGATACGATAACCGCTATGAAATGAACAGCGTTATGGAATGCCTGGCTGATATACACGCAGTGCCGGTATCCGAAGCTGAGGTCATATACGGAGAGCCGGATACTGTGCCGCGGGATACAGTTAAGCTGATAGCACCGGCAGATCCTGCAGCTGCGATCCTTGATGAGTGTGAGGCGATGGTCAGGAAGTATATGGACTCCCCTCTGGGTGATGATAGCATCAAAATCAGGCTTCGCACGCTTCTTGACCGCGGACATGAGATAGCTGATGAAGGAACTGCAACAGACACTTATCGCTGCTGTATCAATACTGAACTTAATTCCACGAATTTCCTTCTTGATAGGGGACGCGCTCAGCTGGTAGACTGGGAGAAGCCTCTGTATGCAGATCCGGCACAGGATCTCGGTCATCTCCTGGCTCCAACAACGACATTCTGGAAAACAGATCATATCCTGAGCAGTCGGGAGACTGACCGCCTGATAGACGAGTATATCAAGGCAGCGGGCAGTCGTTTTGATACTAAAGGAATACGTGAGCGCACACACAGACTGATCAATATTACATGTCTGCGGGGGCTGACATGGTGTGCGATGGCGTGGGTCGAATATCAGGATCCGGACAAGCTTATTGCCAATGAGAGTACAAGAAAAAAACTGGATGCCTATCTCAGCGATGAGTTCCTTGCGGGAATCGAGGAGAGGCTTTTTTAAGAATAGCAGACAGATTAAAACAGATTGAAAAATGATGGCCTTAGCGGGCCATCATTTTACTTGGTTAATTCCATATACGATATGATTAATATGTTTTTCATACTTGCGGAGAGACTCTTCCCAGTTAGAAAGAGCTCGCCTGCCGAAGTCGGTTATGGTGAATGTTTTGCGTGCCTTCGGTCCGCGGCTGCCGGTTGAAGAAGTGAGATAACCATCTCGCTCCATTTTTCTGAGATTACGGTAAAAACCTGCCGGATCCAGATTGTCTGCAATGTATCCGTGCTCCTTAAGACGCTGCATGAGCAGAAAACCGTGACAAGGCTCCTTGGATAGCTCGATCAGGATGCATGGCTGGATCAGCTTGTCAAGATAGAGTCCTTTGCAGGAAAAATTAGCGTCCGCTGTATGCATATCTATGGAGAGCCAGCTGGAATAAAACAGCTCCTGTATCTCGAGCCGGCTCCTGGCAGATGGGATGTTGATTATATTATTAGCTTCTGCCTCACTGCACGGGTGCAGGAAACCGCTCTGACCGATCTCCCTTTCATTGATAAAGCAAGGAGTGAGATGATCAGTGTATTTTTCGGGATGATTTATGTAAGCGGCTGCAACGGCATCCCAGCAGTATGAACTGTCTGCGCCATATACAGATTCTTTAGTCTTGAATCTGTATCCGCATTTTTTCGCTATATACATGCCTGCAGGGTTTTCAGATGAACACAGATTGTCAAGAAATTCATCTTTTGGCAGCGCAGAGACCGGCAGGCAATTGTTCCCTGTTATGATGGATATGTTCTTTCCCCTGCTTAGAACTGTAGCTGCTGCTTTTGCATTGACTGAGAAATTAAGCTCATCAAGAGGCTGCCCGTCATGGATATACAGCGGCTCGGTGATGCCGCCCATCAGAACGATCTGATCTATCTTGCTGAAGATATCATTATCGATGAGATAAGCTCCATACAGATTTCCAAGAGAGCCGATCCCGAGATAGACAAGTTCTCCTGCATATTTGTCTGCCATTTCAGCTATGAATCTTGAACTGTCACAGATTGGATCTTCATTTTGTTCGAAACCCCTGAAAACAGGCACGTGATCAAAGCCTGTCTCATTCAGCATCGAGGCGTTGCTTATATATGATTCTGCTGAAGTACCATTGCCGTAGTTACAGGTAATACCAAGCAGCTCTATACTTCCCGGGTTTCCCAGGAGATACAGGATCGCAAGGGCATCATCCATTGGACGCCCCGGAAAACTGGCGGTATTATCGCAGTCGCATATGACTCGTTTGATTCTGCTCATGTCTGTCAAATTCCTTAAAATGATTCTTGTATTAATTGTATAACAGTTGAATGAAAGCTCCGTCAAGGAGAAGGTATAGATAATTTGAATAAAACGGCACATTGTTATCACCACTGACTATTAGACTAGGTCTAATAAACCTTTTAATATGAATATAGCTTTTATGATGGACATGACGTGAGTGTGCCCATCAGATTATTTATATCAAGGAGGAAAATAATGAATACTTATTACAATCCAGATGATCTTGCTAAGTTCGGAACCATGGGGGAAGAGGCTCCTGCACTGTGGGATGCATTTATGGCTTATTATGGCGGTGTAATGGCTGACGGAGCTCTCACTGCCAGAGAGAAGGCTCTTATAGCTCTTGCTATAGCACACGCAGATAAGTGCCCGTACTGCATTGACTCATATACACAGACATGTCTTCAGATGGGAATCGATGAGGAAGAGATGACTGAGGCTGTTCATGTAGCGGCAGCTATGAAAGCCGGTATCACACTTGTCCATGGTGTACAGATGAAAAATATCGTTGATAAGCTTGAACTGTAATTATTTAAAAGAGGAATAAAAGTATCATGAAAGAAAAATTCGCAGAGCTCACAAGCGTCCCTCCTTTTGAAAGCAAGTTCACGGACCCGGCGGTCGCTATGACTGCTTCGATGGATGTGCTGCAGATCAATGTAGGACGTCTGTGCAATCTTGCCTGCAAACATTGCCATGTTGAGGCAGGACCTCACAGGACTGAGATAATGAGCCGCGAGGTAATGGAAGCGTGTCTTAAAGCATATAAGAGTCAGGGCTTCAGCACGATAGACATTACCGGAGGCGCTCCTGAAATGAACCCGAACTTCAGATGGTTTGTTGAAGAAGCAACTAAGATCTGCGATCACGTCATCGTAAGGACTAATCTGGTCATCATGCTGGAGGATGGCTACACGGATCTCCCGGAATTCTATAAGGATCACAAGGTCGAGGTCTTCTGCTCACTGCCTCATTATAAGGCGAGGACAACAGACAGGCAGAGAGGTGCCAACGTATTTGAGCGTTCGATTAAAGTGCTTCAGAAGCTTAACGAAGTCGGATATGGCAAAAATCCTGAACTGGTCCTCAATATGGTCTTTAATCCTGCCGGCGCTTTCTTCCCGCCTGATCAGACAGCCATGGAGAAGGAATACAAAGTCGCTCTTGGAAGAGATTACGGCATCGAGTTTAATAATCTATTCTGCATAACCAACAACCCTAACGGGAGATTCGGAGGATTCCTTGTCAGGAGCGGTAATTTCGAGAGCTATATGAATAAGCTCTATGGCGCTTTCAACCCGGCAACACTAGAGAACATGATGTGCAGGTTCCAGGTATCAGTCGGCTGGGACGGATCGCTTTATGACTGTGATTTCAATCAGGCACTTGACATGAAGATCTCCACAGGTGAAAATATCTTCGACATTGCGGACAAGCCGTATGAGCCTAGACGCATCTGTTTTGATAAACATTGCTATGCATGTACAGCCGGAGCCGGCTCCAGCTGCGGCGGAACCACCGAAGGCTAGAGATAAGGGATACAGGAGAAGATACAATGGATAAGACACAAGTTGCAGATCTGTTCATGAGAGGACAGGATTGTTCTCAGGTCGTACTTTCACACTACGCAGAGGATCTTGGTATTTCAGCTGAAGAAGCAAACCGTATATCTGCAGGTTTCGGAGGCGGATCCGGTATCGGAGAGACGTGCGGTGCGGTTGTCGGTGCGCTTATCGTTATCGGAATGAAATTCGGGCATTCAGGTCCGGATGACATGGAACAGAGAAATGAACTGATGGCGAAGAGAGCTGAGTTCCTGCAGAAATGGAACGAAAGACGCGGTACATGTATGTGCAGGGATTTTCTCGGACATGACATCACACAGCCGGGAGAATTCGAGAAAGTCCTCGAAGAGGGGACAATGTTCAACCTGTGTCCCGAGCTTGTTTTAGATGCAATAGAGATTCTTGACGAAATGATCGGGTAGATCATTCAATAGTCAAAAAGATAATATGCTGATTAAGGAAAAGAGCCTGTCGGGCTCTTTTCTGTTGCCGGTAAATTGGCTGATTATAAGGTTTTAAGCTTGATATGCTGGGAGTTGTGGCGCGGATATAACAAGCGGACAAGTCTTTTGTGCTATTGCACAAAGAAATACGGCCTCCTACATATTGTGCTCAAACCCTTGAAATCACTACTATTTGTATGGGGCGGTACTAATAATAGGAAACGCGGATATGCGTGTATGCGACTGAGCGCCGCAAACCCTTGAAATAGCTGCGTTTCAGTATCTGAAATCATACAAAATCGCCTGAAAAAAGTTTAAAAAAAGGCTTGCATTCATATGATCTCTTCTATATACTAATATGGCTTGTTAAATGCGAAGAAGCAGGAAGTTACCGTGCTAGCGGATAATTTCTGCCGAGAAGTCCTCACCAGATGAGGGCGGAGGGCATCGCTATTTTTGTTGTGTGCCACGGCATAGGAAACGCACGAAAGAGTGTACGACACTGGCGGAGTCCTGTACAAGCATAGCGAATAATTGTACAAAATCACACAGGAGGAACAATAATGAGTGAATTACAGAAAATCAGAATCAGACTGAAGGCTTATGACCACGCTCTTCTCGACAAGTCAGCTGCTAAGATCGTAGAGACTGCCAAGAAGACAGGCGCTGATGTAAGCGGACCTATTCCACTTCCGACTGAGAAGGAAGTAGTTACCATCATCAGAGCCGTCCATAAGTACAAGGACAGCAGAGAGCAGTTCGAGCAGAGAACTCACAAGAGACTCATCGACATCACAAACGCAACAACCAAGACAACAGAAGCTCTCACTAAGCTGGACATGCCTGCAGGCATTGATATCGAGATCAAGCTCTAAGCTGGATTAGAAAGATCTCATGAGAGGGAGGCCTTCCCGGAAAGGCATGCAGCCTGACGCAGGGAAGAATAAACAAGCACTCCAAACCAGAGAGATCCGCTGTAACAAGTTAGGAGGAAACATAATGAAAACACTTTTGGGAAAGAAAATCGGAATGACTCAGATTTTCGCCGAGGATGGAACAGTCGTCCCGGTAACTGTCATCGAGGCAGGCCCTGAGACTGTCGTTCAGATCAAGACAGTCGAGACAGACGGCTACAATGCAGTTCAGGTCGGATATGAAGACCAGAAGCCGCAGAGAGTCAACAAGCCGCTCACAGGACACTTCGCAAAGGCCGGCGTTGAGACCAAGAAGCACCTTGCTGAGTTCAAACCTGAAGACGGCGCAACCTACGAAGTAGGACAGGTCATCACAGTAGCTGATTTCGAAGAAGGAATGAAGCTCGACGTGACCGGCACTTCCAAGGGTAAGGGAACACAGGGTAACATCAAGAGACACGGACACCGCAGAGGACCTATGACTCACGGTTCCAAGCACAAGAGACTCGCCGGAGCCCTGGCCGCAGGTACATACCCATCAAGAGTCTTCAAGGGCAACAAGGCACCTGGAAGAATGGGTAGAGACACTGTAACAGTTCAGAACGTAGTACTCGTAAAGACACTTGCTGACCGCAACATCATGATGGTCAAGGGAGCTGTTCCTGGAAAGAAGGGCGGACTCCTCAAGATCAGACCGGCAGTCAAGGGTCAGGATAAATAGGCAGAAAGGAGGAACTGAAAATGGCAAAGTTAAACGTAGTAGACGTTGAAGGTAAAGTCGTAAGAGATATCGAGCTCGCAGACAGCATCTTCGGAATCGAGCCTAACGAATTCGCAGTTCAGGCTGTAGTCAAGAACTATCTGGCTAACCAGAGACAGGGAACCCAATCTGCAAAGACAAGAGCAGAGGTCAGAGGAGGCGGACGCAAGCCTTTCAGACAGAAGGGAACAGGACGTCACAGACAGGGAAGCTCGACAGACCCGTCACAGATCGGCGGTGGAATCGTCTTCGCACCAAAGCCAAGAGATTACAGATATTCGCTTAACAAGAAGCTCAAGAGACTCGCTCTCAAGTCTGCACTCTCCGCTAAGGTAGCTGACAATGAGCTGATCGTAGTAGACGAATTCAAGTTCACAGAGCCTAAGACCAAGGAAATGGTAAAGGTTCTCGCAAACATCAAGGCTGATAAGAAGGCACTGATCGTCATGGATGAGAAGGATGAAAACGTAGTAAGATCCGCTCACAATATCCCGGGCGTCAGAACAGCTCTCGTAAGCACAATGAACGTGTATGAGATCGTTAACCACTACACTCTCGTGCTCACCGAGGCAGCAGCCAGGAAGATCGAGGAGGTATACGCATAATGAAGACCGGATACGATGTTATAATCAGCCCTATCATCACTGAGAACACCATGGATATGGCAGCTGATAAGAAATATGCGTTCAAGGTAGCAAAGGACTCCAACAAGACTGAGATCCGTAAGGCTCTCGAGGAGATCTTCGGAGTAGAAGTAGCCAAGGTCAATATCGTGAACGTAAGCGGCAAGAAGAAGAGACTCGGAAGAACATTCGGAACAACTTCTTCCTATAAGAAGGCAGTTGTAACACTCACTCCTGACAGCAAGGAGATCGAGCTCTTCCAGGATATGTAATAAGGAGGCAGTAAGAAAATGGGAATCAGAAAATATAAACCAACTACTCCGGGCCTTAGAGGAATGACAGTCTCCACATTCGAGGAGATCACAACCGATAAGCCGGAAAAGTCTCTTACCGTCACACTCAAGAAGCATTCCGGAAGAAACGTAAGAGGCAAGATCACCGTCAGACACAGAGGCGGTGGATACAGACCTAAGTACAGGATCATCGATTTCAAGAGAAATAAGGATGACATCCCTGCAACAGTAAAGACAATCGAGTACGATCCTAACAGAACAGCAAACATCGCACTCGTTGCATACGCAGACGGAGAGAAGAGATACATCATCGCTCCTAACAAGCTCAAGGTCGGCGACGTCATTGAATCCGGTCCTAATGCAGACATCAAGCCGGGCAATGCACTTCCGATCGCAAACATTCCTCTCGGAACTATCATTCACAACATCGAGCTCAAGCCTGGTAAGGGCGCTCAGCTGGTAAGAGCTGCCGGCAACGGAGCACAGCTCATGGCTAAGGAGGGAGATTACGCACAGGTAAGACTTCCATCCGGCGAAGTAAGAATGGTAAGCATGAAGTGCAGAGCCACAGTCGGAGAGGTCGGCAACATCGATCACGGCAACATCCAGATCGGTAAAGCAGGCCGCAAGAGACACATGGGCTGGAGACCTACCGTAAGAGGTTCCGTAATGAACCCTAACGATCACCCGCACGGCGGTGGTGAAGGAAGAGCTCCGATCGGACGTAAGGGTCCTGTCACTCCATGGGGCAAGCCGACACTCGGATACAAGACACGTAAGAAGAACAAAGACTCTAACAAGTACATCGTTAGAAGACGCAATGGCAAGTAGAGAGGAGCAAATTAATGGGAAGATCGCTTAAGAAAGGCCCGTACGTCGACAAGAAGCTTCTGAAGAAGATCGAAGAGATGAACGCAGCCAACGAAAAGAACGTAATTAAGACATGGTCCAGACCATCCACAATTTTCCCTCAGATGATTGGCCACACTATCGCCGTTCATGACGGACGCAAGCATGTGCCTGTATACATCACAGAGGACATGGTAGGACACAGACTCGGAGAGTTTGCTCCAACCAGAACATTCAAGGGTCACTCCGGTGACAGAAAAATGTAAGACTAGTAACAGAAAGGAGTAGCTGAATACTATGGAAGCTAAAGCAGTAGCCAAGTATGTAAGAATGTCTTCGAGCAAGCTCAAACCTGTTACTGATCTGGTAAGAGGTAAGGACCTGAATGAAGCACTTACAATCCTCAAGTTCACCCCGGGTAAGGGTTCTGAGCTTGTAGAAAAAGTAGTACAGTCCGCAGCAGCAAATGCTGAGAACAATCACGACATGAACCTGGACGATCTCTATGTAGCAGAGATCAACGCTAACCAGGGCCCTACAATGAAGCGCTGGAGAGCCGGTGCGCAGGGCAGAGCTGGAATGATCCTCAAGAGAACCAGCCACATCTACGTTACTCTTAAGGAAAAACCGGCAAAGAAACCGGCTAAGGCAACAGAGCCTGAAGAAACTGATAAGGAGGAGGTTCGCTAATGGGTCAGAAAGTTAATCCACATGGAATGAGAGTTGGAATTAACAAGGATTGGAGCTCAAAGTGGTATGCAGACAAGAGCAGCTTTGCGGATTTCCTTGTAGAAGACAATCAGATCAGAACATTCGTAAAGAAGAAGCTCTATAACGCTGGAGTATCCAACGTTGTGATCGAGAGACCTGCAGCTGACAGAGTCAAAGTCATCGTTATGGCTGCAAGACCTGGTATGGTAATCGGCAGATCCGGCGAAGGCATCGATGAGTTCAAAAAGCAGCTCGTCAAGATGACCGGCAGAAATGTTGACGTCAGCATCGAGGAAGTAAGAAAGACTGAGCTCGACGCACAGCTCACAGCTGAGAGCGTTGCACAGTCACTCGAGAGAAGAACTTCTTTCAGAAGAGCAATGAAGCAGCCTATCAGCCGTACCATGAAGGCCGGCGCAAAGGGCATCAAGATCGTTTGCTCCGGAAGACTCGGCGGAGCTGAGATCGCAAGAAGCGAAAAGTACAGCGAAGGAAACGTTCCGCTGCACACACTGAGAGCTGACATCGATTATGGTTTCGCAGAGGCTGATACAACTTACGGCAAGATCGGCGTTAAGGTTTGGATCAACCACGGTGAGATTCTCGATAAGGGACTGAAGGATGCTGTTCCTAAGGCAGAGACTGACAAGAGAGACAAGAAGTCCAGAAGAAACGACAAGAGAGACAGAAGGTCCGCTGGCAGATCTGACAGAAGAGAAGGAAGAAGATTCGACGGTCGCGAAGCTAAGCCAGAGGTAAAGCCTGCAACTACAAGAGTCCGCAAGGCACCTAAGGCTGAGGCAGCTCCTGCTCCGGAAGTACCGGCAGAAGCAGTACAGGAGACAGAAGCATAATAATATAGAAGAAAGGAGAACTCGCCATGTTAATGCCAAAACGTGTTAAGCGTAGAAAACAGCACCGTGGCAGAATGAAGGGTATTGCCACAAAAGGCAATTACGTTGCATACGGAACATATGGACTTGCTGCTGACGACCGCGGCTGGATCGATTCCAAGCAGATCGAGGCTGCCCGTGTAGCAATGACAAGATCCATTAAGAGAGGCGGAAAGGTCTACATCAAGATCTTCCCACATAAACCAGTAAGTAAGAAGCCTATCGGAGTACGTATGGGATCCGGAAAAGGAGCACCTGAGTACTGGGTAGCAGTAGTAAAACCGGGCAGAGTTATGTTCGAGATCGAAGGCGTAACTGAGGCACAGGCAAAAGAGGCTATGAGACTTGCTGCTCATAAGCTCCCTATCAAGTGCAAGTTCGTCGTTAAGGGACAGGAAGGAGGAGCGCAGTAATGGACCTGAACAAGATCAGAAAGATGACAGATCAGGAAAGAACTGCTGAGCTCGAAAGAATGAAGCAGGAGCTCTTCAACCTGAGATTCCAGCATGTAACAGGACAGCTGGAGAATCCTGTAAGGATGAGAGAAGTAAGAAGAGATATCGCCAGAGTTAAGACCATCATCAGAGAGAATGAGCTTAACAAGAACGCATAGGGAAAGGAGGAAAACTAACAATGGAAAGAAACAGAAGAAAGACCAGAATCGGTATCGTTACAAGCGATAAGATGGACAAGACTATCGTTGTTGCAACCGAAGATATCGTTAGACATCCTCTTTACGGAAAGGGCGTCAAGAGAACCGTAAAGTTCAAGGCTCACGATGAAAACAATGAGTGCGGCATCGGCGATAAGGTCATGATCATGGAGACAAGACCTCTGTCCAAGGACAAGAGATGGAGACTTGTCAAGATCGTAGAGAAAGCTAAGTAAGGAGGCAACGGAAAATGATTCAGACTGAAACAAGACTTAGAGTTGCCGACAATTCTGGAGCTAAGGAACTGCTCTGCATCAGAGTTCTTG
>Ga0310695_10010847_pt1 | contig 13205 bp, 9 predicted proteins | sample RumenRJG_04DNA_FD_203882 | JGI IMG/M metagenome (GOLD analysis project Ga0310695, IMG submission 203882) | Bovine rumen microbial communities from Lethbridge, Alberta, Canada - RJG_04 (v2) (version 2) | ecosystem: Host-associated > Mammals > Digestive system > Stomach > Rumen | place: Canada...
GCAAAAAGCCTCGTTTTGCATACAAACAGCGGGTTTTCGGAGGAGATGTATGCAAAAAGCCCGGTTTTGCATACAAGTGGCAGGTTTTCGGAGGAGATGTATGCAAAAAGCCCGGTTTTGCATACAAGTGGCAGATTTTCGGAGGAGATGTATGCAAAAAACCCCGTTTTGCATACAAACAGCAGATTTTCGGAGGAGATGTATGCAAAAAGCCTCGTTTTGCATACAAACAGCGGGTTTTCGGAGGAGATGTATGCAAAAAGCCCGGTTTTGCATACAAGTGGCAGGTTTTCGGAGGAGATGAGCCGGGTTCAGCGGAGGAGGCGGGAGATGAGGCGGTCGGCAGTTGCGGAGGGCATTGAGGAAAGGGAAGGAGCGGCGCGGCGTATGACATCCGAGAGGAATTCGTAGGATTCGGCGGAAGTGCGGACGGTGCGCAGGGTGCGACGTTCAAGGAAGGCCTCGAAGGGGAAGCCGCCGGGAGTTGAGTCGGAATCTTCGAAGAGGGCTTCCGGAGTGCAGAAGGTGCTGACCTGCCAGCCGTTGTAGTGGAGGTCCTGCCCGCGGTAGACACGGCGGATATCCCCCGTCACGACTCTGGTCTGCATCTGCAGCCGGGCCATCAGGGCGTCCGCAGCGCTCTTCTTGAGCCCCAGCAGGCACCGCACATCCTTCATCTCCACGGACCCCTTCTCTGCAAGCAGATCCAGCACGCGCTGCTGATCCGCCGAAGGCTGATACTCAGGGCGCGGACGGCGCCAGTTCATCAGCTCGCGGTAGACCTCGAAAGTCGCGAATGCGGCTTTGCCGTCGAGCAGGAACTTGCCGTAGGCGATGTCGCCGCTCTGCACGCAGGCGATCTTCCAGTCCCAGGGCCCCAAGGTATCCTCCTCCCCGTCGAACCAATACTCGCGAGGGGTCCACTCCTCTATCGACCATCCGGTAACGGGATTCTCGAAGAACGGGACCAGGCCGGCCTCCCGGACCGCAGCCACCATCGCTTCGGCACTGTTTACACAAAGCGCCCGGCCACCATTGCGGATGCCGGGCACGATGTCTTTCTTTTGGCTGATGGACACAGCTAGAACTGATAGTTGATGCCGATTCCGATCCAAGGGTCTGCTACCATCTCGTTGTAGAAGCAGTGAGCCAGCTCCACTGAGACGATGAAGTTCTGGTTCATGGCGATCTTCAGGCCTGCACCTGCGCTGGTGACCACGTCGCCGGCCTTGGCAGTATCGTAGATGGCGGAATTGCCTGCACCTGCGAAAGGAGCGATGAGCGGATCATATACGCGGCCGGAGGGATCGGCCAGTTTCTTGAACACGTCTTCCCTGTAGCCCTTGGTCACGATGCCGGCATCGAAGAAAGGATTGACGGCGATGTAGAAGTACTGGTTCAGGAGCTTGAATGAAACCAACTTGACGCGGAGTTCCATGTTGGCCCATGCGAAACCCTCGGTGAGGATGCGGTTCTCGCGTATGCCGCGGATGGTGTTGGCGCTGCCGAATCCCTCGGAGATCATGTTGCGCTGCACGAGGAGAGGCACGTTCTGGATCATGTAGAAGGGAGTCTCCCCCGCTATTGTCTGCTGCCATGCAAGACGGTATGCGAACACAGGATCGCCTGCCTTGAACAGATGTACGGGCAGCGTGATGTAGTGGCGGAAATAGGCGCAGGCCTTGAGGTAGCGGTGGTCCAGGACGTTTCCGTTCAGATAGGCCTCCGCCCAGATGCCCTTGTTCGGAGCAGCCTCGATGTCGCGGGTGTCGTAAACGACTCCGGCGTTGATTTCCAGGGCGTTGCCGCCTTCGGCCTCATCGGAATGGATGGCGTCGATTGCCTGATATGCCTTGTAGAGGGTGACATTGGTGTCGTAGGTATTCTCGTTCTTGGAGCTCTCTCTCATGTCTCCCATCTGCCAGTTCCAGAAGTTCAGGCCGGCGGCCCAGTTGAGATTGTCGGTGATGCGTCCCTGCACGTTGGCGAGGGCACGGAACATCTTGCGGCTCATGCCGTAGTAGTTGATGCCGTGCTGGTTGCCGTCAAGGCCGGGATGAAGCATCACGCCTTCCTTGTTTGCCCAGAGGTCGTAGTTCTGCAGGGCGGGAGTGCCGTTGAATCCCCAGAAGTTGTACATGGGGTCGTTGACGTAGGTCACGGACGCATTGAAGCGCATCCCGGGCACCAGATACTTCGAGTCATATGCAAGATAAAGGCGGGTGCGGCCCTTGGTGAAGTGGGATGCCTCCCAGCTGAACTTGTGGAGGGGATCCGGATAGGTGCTGCCGTCGCCGTAATAGTAAACGTCGCCGAATGCGCCGTACTGCAGGCCATTATCTGTGGAGTAGGTGGCGCAAGGGAGGATTCCCATGCTCCAGCCTGTCTTCATTTCCTTTTCCTGCGCAAATGCTGCCGTCCCTGCCAGAAGGACAGTTACAAAGGCAAATAGTCTTTTGTTCATTTCAGTATTAATAATAATGTAGTTATAGTCTGCAAATTTACAAGAAAGTATTCAAAAATTCAAAAAAGAATTCGGAGCCGCAGGCAACAGAGGGGGTGTCGGGGGGACCTTCCCCAGTAACCGGAAGGTCCGGGTACGAGATAAGGCAGCTGCGGCTGCCTTATCTCGTACCCCCGAGGCGAATCGAACGCCTATCGTCGGAACCGGAATCCGAAATTCTATCCATTAAACTACAGGGGCGTGCCCGTTAACGGAATGTCCGTGCGGGACTGCAAATATACCAATTTTTTGCTATATTTGTAAACTTAAACCTAAATCGAATGAAAGCATACGTATTCCCCGGACAGGGGGCCCAGTTCTCCGGAATGGGCAAGGAACTCTACGAAAGCAGTCCCGAGGCGAAGGCCTTGATGGATAAGGCAAACGACATCCTGGGCTTCAGGATTACAGATATCATGTTCGCAGGCACCGACGAGGAGCTCAAAGCCACCAAGGTCACCCAGCCCGCAATCTTCATACATTCAGTGGCGCTTGCCCTCTGCACTCCCGGGCTCGACAGGCCCGACATGGTGGGAGGACACTCCCTCGGCGAGTTCTCCGCCCTGGTGGCCGCCGGCGCGGTGAGTTTCGAAGACGGCCTCAAGCTGGTCGCAGTCCGTGCGAACGAGATGCAGAAATGCTGCGAGAAGGTGCCCGGCACAATGGCCGCCATCATCGGCCTGCCTACCGAGAAGGTCGAGGAGATATGCGGTAGCATCGAAGGAGTCGTGATTCCCGCGAACTACAACTGCGACGGTCAGATAGTTATCTCCGGAGAGAAGGAGGCGGTTCTCGCCGCGTGCGAGGCCTGCAAGCAGGCGGGCGCGAAGCGCGCCCTTCCCCTCGCGGTGAGCGGAGCCTTCCACTCCCCGCTCATGGAACCCGCCCGCGCCGAACTCGCGAAGGCCATCGAAGCCACCGAGGTGCGCGCCCCGCGCTGCCCCATCTACCAGAACGTGACCGCCCTGCCCGAAACGGACCCTGTCCGCATCAAGGAGAACCTCCTGAAGCAACTCACCAGCCCCGTGCGCTGGACCCAGAGCGTGAAGAACATGCTCGCGGACGGTGCCACCGAGTTCACCGAACTCGGCCCCGGCACGGTTCTGCAGGGTCTCGTGAAGCGCATCAGCGGCGCTGCGGGCACTGCTGTTGACATAAACGGCTTGACATAGTCAGCCGCATAATCGGGCTGCGGAGCATTTTTTCTGCGGAGCAGACCGTATTTATGCGGATGACAAAGAACGACAACACATAATTATATCGATATAATATGGCTAAAGAAAAAAAATTCATCACTTGTGACGGCAATACCGCCGTGGCCGGCATCGCATACCTTTTCAGCGAGCACGCGGCGATCTATCCCATCACACCATCATCTCCCATGGCAGAAAACATCGACGAATGGGCTGCCCACGGGAAGAAGAACCTTTGGGGCGAGACCGTAAAGGTCACCGAACTTCAGAGTGAGGCTGGCGCCTCGGGAACAGTGCACGGTTCCCTCCAGGCCGGTGCCCTCACCACCACCTACACCGCTTCCCAGGGCCTTCTGCTGATGATTCCGAATATGTACAAGATCGCTGGCGAAATGCTGCCCGCAGTCTTCCACGTTTCGGCCCGCGCGCTCGCTTCGCACGCACTTTCCATCTTCGGCGACCATCAGGATGTGATGGCATGCCGCCAGACCGGCTTCGCGCTGCTCGCATCCGGCTCCGTACAGGAAGCCCAGGACATGGCAGCCGTCGCCCATCTCTCCGCAATCAAGAGCAGCATCCCCTTCCTGCACTTCTTCGACGGTTTCCGCACCTCGCACGAAATCCAGAAGATCGAGGCAATCGATGAGGACGACCTCCGGAAGATGGTGAGCACCAAGGCATTGCAGCAGTTCCGCGAAAGGGCTCTCAATCCCGAGGCTCCCGTCACCCGCGGCACCGCCCAGAACGGCGACGTCTACTTCCAGGCCGTCGAGTCCCGCAACAAGGTCTACGACGAAGTTCCCGACGTGGTCGCCCGCTACATGGGCGAGATCGGCGAAGCTACCGGACGCATCTACCGTCCCTTCGACTACTACGGCGACGCCAACGCAGAGAACATCATCATCGCCATGGGTTCGGTCACCGAGACCATCCGCGAAACCATCGACTACCTCAACGCACAGGGCCGCAAGTACGGTCTCGTTTCGGTACACCTCTACCGTCCGTTCAGCACCAAGTATCTGCTGAAGGCCATCCCCGCCTCCGTCAAGAAGATTGCCGTGCTCGACCGCACGAAGGAACCCGGATCTCTCGGAGAACCTCTCTACCTCGACATCAAGGCCGCCTATCAGGGTGTCGCCGACGCTCCGCTCATCGTAGGCGGACGCTACGGCCTGTCCAGCAAGGACACCACCCCCGCACAGATCATCGCGGTTTACGACAACCTCGAGCTGAAGGCCCCCAAGAACGACTTCACCATCGGCATCGTGGACGACGTCACCTTCAAGAGCCTCCCCACCAAGGGCGAGATTTCCATCGTGAAGCCCGGCACCACCGAGTGCAAGTTCTTCGGCCTCGGCTCCGACGGCACCGTTGGCGCAAACAAGAATACCATCAAGATCATCGGTTCCCACACCGACCTCTACTCCCAGGCATACTTCGACTACGACTCCAAGAAATCCGGCGGCTACACCTGCTCGCACCTTCGTTTCGGCAAGGAGCCCATCCGCGCCCCTTATCTGGTGTCCACTCCCGACTTCGTCGCCTGCCACGTCCCTTCCTATCTTGAGAAGTACGACGTGCTTAAGGGCATCAAGGAAGGCGGCAGCCTGCTGCTCAACTCCCTCTGGGACGAGAAGGAAACCCTCGAGCGCATCCCCGACAATGTGAAGAGCATCATCGGCAAGAAGCACATCAAGCTCTATATCATCAACGCCACCAAGATCGCTGCTGAAATCGGTCTCGGCGGACGCACCAACACCATCCTCCAGAGCGCATTCTTCCGCATCACCGGCATCATCCCCGCAGAGGATGCAGTGAAGTACATGAAGGACGCAGCCCTCAAGAGCTATGGCAAGAAGGGCGAGAACGTCGTGAACATGAACTACGCGGCCATCGACCGCGGCGGCGAGTACGTCGAGGTGAAGGTTCCCGCAGAATGGGCTTCCATCAGCGCGAAGTTCGAGAACCCCGGCAAGAACCGTCTGGCTCCTTCCTTCGTGAAGGAAATCGCCGACGTCGTGAACGCCCAGGAAGGTGACACCCTCCCCGTAAGCGCATTCCTCCCCTACGCCGACGGCACCATGCCCGCAGGCACTTCCGCATTCGAGAAGCGCGGCGTCGCCGTGAGCGTGCCCGTTTGGAACGGCGAGACCTGTATCCAGTGCAACAACTGCGCATTCGTCTGCCCTCACGCAGCCATCCGTCCTTTCCTGCTCACCGCAGAAGAGGCTCCCGCTGCAGAGGCCGCCGGAGTGAAGTTCGTGGACGGCAAGGCCAACCTCAAGGACTACAAGTTCGTGATGGCCGTATCCGTCGCCGACTGTACCGGTTGCGGCAACTGCGTGGACGTCTGCCCTACCAAGCCCGCCAAGTCGCTTGAAATGCAGCCCTACATGGATCACGTTGCCGACCAGGAAGCATACGACTACCTCAACGCAAAGGTCGGCTACAAGACTCCTCTGGATCCCAAGAGCAATCTCAAGGCCGCTCAGTTCAGCCAGCCTCTGTTCGAGTTCTCCGGCGCCTGCGCAGGCTGCGGCGAGACTCCTTACATCAAGAACATCACCCAGCTCTTCGGCGACCACATGATGATCGCAAACGCTACCGGATGCTCTTCGATCTACGGTGCTTCCTTCCCCGCATCTCCTTACTGCACCAACGCACAGGGCCACGGACCCGCATGGGCAAACTCCCTGTTCGAGGACTTCTGCGAGTTCGGTCTGGGCATGCATCTCGGATCCGACCGCATCCGCGAGACAGTGGCTTCGCTGATGCAGAACATCACCGAGTGCGAGAAGTGCACCGAGGAAGTGAAGGCCCTTGCAAAGCAGTGGCTCGACGCTCCCAAGGATTACAAGAACACCCGCGAGGTGGCAGACAAGATCGTTCCTCTTCTCGAGAGCTGCACCTGCGACAGTTGCAAGAAGCTTCTTGAGCTCAAGAACTTTATCGCATCCCGCAGCCAGTGGATCTTCGGCGGAGACGGCGCTTCCTACGACATCGGTTACGGCGGACTCGACCACGTGCTTGCCAGCGGCGAGAATGTGAACATCCTCGTTCTGGATACCGAAGTCTACTCCAACACCGGCGGTCAGTCTTCCAAGGCTACCCCCGCAGGCGCCATCGCCAAGTTCGCAGCCAGCGGCAAGAAGATTCGCAAGAAAGACCTCGGCATGATGGCCATCAGCTACGGCTACGTTTATGTCGCCCAGGTGGCCATGGGTGCAAGCCCCGTGCAGTACATGAACGCAATCAAGGAGGCGGAGGCCTACGACGGACCTTCACTCATCATTGCATACGCTCCTTGTATCAACCATGGTCTGAAGGCCGGCATGGGTCTCAGCCAGAAGGAGGAGAAACTTGCAGTGGATTGCGGCTACTGGCATCTGTACCGCTACAACCCCATGCTCGAAGGCACCGACAAGAATCCTTTCACCCTGGATTCCAAGGAGCCCGACTGGAGCAAGTTCCAGGACTTCCTGAAGGGCGAAGTTCGTTTCGCGTCCCTCTACAAGCTCTTCCCCGATCGTGCAGAAGAACTTCTGCAGAAGACCGAGGAGTTCGCGAAGGTGCGTCTCGAAACCTACAAGCGTCTTGCCGGGAAGTAATCGGTCGCGCTATTTTAGATAAACGGAAGCCCGCACGCTGCGGACTTCCGTTTTTTATTATCTTTCCCCGAAACTGCCGACGAACTGCCCGCTTGTATGCAAAACAAGGCTTTTTGCATACATCTCCCTTGAAAACTGTTGACTTGTATGCAAAACAAGGCTTTTTGCATACATCTCCCTTGAAAACTGTTGACTTGTATGCAAAACAAGGCTTTTTGCATACAAGTCGGCGAAGGAAACGAAGGGATTATTTCAATTCTATATGAATGTCGCTACCGGATGCCCAGACTTCAGCGGTGCGGCCGTCGTCGAGCCGCAGAACCGCAGGCTTTTCCGGCTGGGGATGAAGTGCCAGAGGATCGGGATGAAATGCGCGGTCGGCCACGGCATACCAATGGGCAATCTGACGCGCGTAACCTTCGAAAAGTCGTCCGTTATCCGTCAACGAAATCTCCACCCTGGAACGCTCCATCAACTGCACACCAAGCAAACGCTCCAACTCCGCAATATTCTGGCTCACCGCCGGCTGGCTGATTCCCAACTTATATGCCGCCGCAGTGAAATTGCCGCACTCCAGCACCGTCAGGAAAACCTTGATTCTATTGTCTTCAAGCATAATGCAAAGATAATACTTTTTTAAAATGCCGGCAAAGGGCTGGTCCGTGCCCCGAAAAAATGGGCCCGGTACCAGCATTGCCGGCATTTGTGCAGATATTTTATTAAATTTGTACCATGAAAATCGGTATCATGACAGCAATGGACCAGGAGTACGAAATGGTCTCCAAGGTTCTCAAAAATCACGGCAAACACGAAATCATTCCCGTTCACTGCGGATGGGGAAAAGTCAATTCGGCGGTAAACGCCTACAAACTGATCAGCGAGCATCATCCCGACTGCATCATTTCTACCGGATGCGCCGGGGGCATCTCGAAAGATGTACATCTGCTGGATGTCGTCGTGGCCGCACAGGTGGCTTATCATGATTGCTGGTACGGCGAGCCCAACGAGTATGGGCAGGTGCAGGGCTTTCCGGCCCGGTTCGAGGCGCATCCTACCCTGCTGGCTGCAGCCCGCAGCCTAGAGGATGACTGCGGTGCCGGCTTACGGACGGGCAATGCCCGTACCGGGTTCCCCTTGCGGGACACGGACGGGCCCTTTGCCCGTCGCGGAGGTGGCCCCGCCAAGCTGCACTTCGGCCTGATTGCCAGCGGCGACCGCTTCGTGGCAGGACCGGCCGACAACGCCTTCGTCCTGGGGCACTTCCCAGACGCCCTCGCCTGCGACATGGAATCCGGATCCATCTCCCAGGTATGCCACATGTATGGCACTCCCTTCATCAGCATGCGCGTCATCAGCGACACCGCCGAAGAAGAAAACCGTCTCGGGCAGTTCGAGAATTTCTGGGAAACTGTCGGCACAGAATCCTTCGAGATACTTCAGGCCTTCGTCAACTCCCTTCCCGATAATATTTGAATCACATATACACTATGAAACATCTTTTCAAGGCTGCAGCCGTCCTGATTGCTGCACTCTCTGTCCTTTCCTGCGGCAAGGAATCCGAATCTTACCCTATGTTCTGGACCTGGCTCGAGGACATCCCGTCCATCGACATGGAATCCGCCTTCACCCATATGGAGGAGGCTGGGCTCGATGCAGTGATGCTGCACGCCCCGTCCGTGGAGGCTTACAAGAAGGACGTGGAGATCGCCCGCCGGCACGGAATCAAGGTCTACGCATGGGTATGGACCCTGAATCCTCCCCGTCAGGAGCGCGCGCAGATGCTCGCGGAGCATCCCGACTGGTTCAGCGTCAACCGCAATGGCGAGAGCGTGGCGGATCACAAGGCATACGTGAATTCCTACAAATTCCTGTGCCCGGCCCTTCCGGATGTGCGCGAGTATCTGCGGAAGAAGGTCGAGGATATAGTGGCCGTAGACGGCGTCGAGGGCATCTGCCTGGATTACTGCCGGCTGATCGACTGCGTGCTGCCTATTTCGCTGGCCTACAATTATAATCTGCGTCAGGACACCGAGGTCTGGCCGGAATACGACTACGGCTACCATCCCGCCATGCTTGAGAAGTTCGAGAAGGAGTACGGATACGACCCGCGCGACCAGGAGGATCCCTCACGCGACGAGAAGTGGTGCGAGTTCCGCTGCAATCAGGTCACGGAGGTGGCAAATATGATGTGCAAGGTCGCCCACAAGGTAGGGAAGAAGGTCACCGCATCGCCCTTCGCGGCAATCGGACTCGACAAGTTCATGGTTTTCCAGGACTTCGCGAAGTGGGATCTGGACATGGTCCATCCCATGGCCTACTGCGATTTCTACACGATGGATCCTTCTTTCGCGAGGGATGCCACCCTGAGCAACTACCTCGGCAAGGGCGAGGGCACTACCCTCATGTGCGGAGTTGACACCGAGCTCGGCGGAGATCCGGAGTTGATATTCGACAAGATGGATGCAGCGTTCAGCGCCGGTGCGCAGGGCATATCTCTATATACGGTCGAGGGTCTGACTTCGGCGGATCTGCGCGCCCGCTTCAAGGTCTACGCCGACAGCCTTCGCGCCGTGCGTGCTGCAGGCAAACTCCCTGAAGCTCCGGCAGTTGCGCCTTCCACCGATCCTTTCGAGAACGCTTCGCTGATGGCTGTGGTCGAGCGCAACATGCAGCGCATGATCGCGAATGGCGCCATCCACGAGCGCAGCGTGAACGGGATGATTCCGGACGACCCTTCGGTCAGTTATCCGGCTCTGGAACTCGGTGAGTACGAACTCGTATTCGAGAACGAGCGCCTGCGCCGCTATCACGTCACCGATGCCGCCAGCGGCAAGACTCTGGAAGTTCTCTTCATCCTGTACGGCGATCTGATCTCCGGCTGGGACGTCCGGCTGCTGTAGTCGCGTCCGGCTGCTTTTTGCCTGCCCCTTTGAATCATCTGACGCCGGCCCCTGCGCATGCAGAGGCTGGCGTTTTGTATGCAAAATGAGCGGTTTTGCATACATGTCGGGCGGTTTGGAGGGAGATGTATGCAAAAATGGTGATTTTGCATACAAGTAAAATGTTTTTCAAAAAAGTTTTGCGGGTAGAAGTAAAATTATCTATATTAGCGCAACGCCAATAGTGGCGGAGATTATGTGGAACTTTAGAATATGGCGTTATGAAGATTTCTTTCGCTCAGACAGAGCAATACTGCTCCAACACTTTCTCGAACAACAGCCCCTTCTGGCATATCTGCACGCCAGGAAAACTCACCGAAATATTATGTGAGACCATCGAAGATTACAAGTTTTGTGTAACTCTGATTGCGATTGCCGCCTCGTATGCAAAAGTAAAGGTAATATCGTTCGAAGTCATGAGCAATCACATCCACGTATTGCTTGCCGGATGCACAAGAGAGGATTGCCTCAACTTTTTTAATTACTATAAAGCAAAACTTCATCGCTACTATCTGAGTACAGGGCGATACAAGAATCTTGCAGGTTTTACCACAGACCCCATCCCCCTTCCAACACTTGAAAGTGTGCGACGGGAGATCGTTTACATCGCAAGAAACGGTTTTCTTGCAAGCGACAAATACCTTCCATATTCATATCCTTGGGGCACAGGATCATTGTACTTCAACCCCATGTCATATACAACTGACGCTCAATCATTTTGTGCTTCCCCTTCGCGAGAGAAACAAAAAATGTGTCACGGAAGAATCCCGGATTTGCCGGACACGTTTCTTGTAAAGGACGGAATGATACTACCACAGAGTTTCTGTTGTATCAAACTTGGCGAAGCACTGTTCCGCAGCCCGCATCAGTATTTTTCGATGGTTTCGAAGAACTATGAAGCATTCTCTGAAGTTGCAAAACGACTGGGAGACGATATTTTTCTGGACGACGACGATATGTTTGCCGTGCTGCTCAATATGTGCAGAAGGAAATACAACGACAGCAAACCGACATTGCTTCCTCAGAGAGACAAGTTGGATGTTGCCAGACTTATGAAAAAGGATTACAATGCTTCGGATGGACAGATTCAGCGGATGTTGAAGCTGGACCGCAGTGTTGTCGAAGAGTTGTTCGGGCACTGATCAGAGTCCGGCGACACCTGTGACGATGATTCCTAGTCCGAAGTAAAGCATCAGGCTGGTGCAAAGCCGGGCTTTGGTGTCTCGTGCAGAGAAAACGCCAAGAAGAATCGCCGCTACGCAAGTCAGGCTTCCGACTATAGCGCCGGTCAACTGGAACCAGGAAGACTCTTCCATCAGTTTGCTTACCAAAGGGTAAGAACCAATCTGTATGAAATGTCCAAACCAGTTTCCTATGAATGATAACAAGAATACCCACATCCCCCATCCAAAGGAATTTTTCTCGTAGCAATAGATCAGGATAACGGAAACCATCAGCACCAGAAAAAGAGCCGAAGCTCCTTCAAGGTGAGGGAAACACATAAGATAATCTTCATTCTTGATACTGAAATGCCAGGAACACTCCCCGACTGACTGCCACAGTAGGGTTCCGCCGGCATATCCCCACCAGAATGCAGGGTATGTGCGACCCTGTCGCCCTTTATGTTCAGAGATTGCAGCAAGCACAAACGAAAGGGCAAAGCCAATCAGCATAAAAGCAAATCGTAAAGGGTTTGGATCCACCGTCTCGCCGTCATCGACGTGCACGGGGATCACTGGAGTCATGCCCTTTCCGAACTCGATGCATGCATACAGGATTGCTACCAGCAAAGCGGTTATTCCAAGAATACCGGCCAATGGCAGAAAGACTTCCTTGGCAATGGTTTTTGCAGATGTAGCAGGGCGAGATGACAATTCAAAATGTTTCATGTTATATTGTATGCTTTCTGACTGTAAAGATACATCGCAATCCCACTCCGAAGATAATCACTCATCATTTCTTATGATGAAGTTGTATGCAGAAAGCCACGTTTTGCATACAAGTCGAGTGATTCGGAGGAGGATGTATGCAAAATGCCCGGTTTTGCATACATCCTGTAAGGTTTGAAACGGAGTGTATGAAAACCGGACTTTGGAAAGATCTGACTCCGGAGAGCGCCCAGGGCGATGACCGAGGGCGGACTGGAGTATGGATCAATAGACGTTCCAGTAGGGAATGACTTCGGGGGTACTGTCGAGGAGAGCTTCGAGCGGCTCGGGAAGGAACTTGCGGTCGATGGCCATGCGGAACATGTAGCGGCGCCACCAGTCGGCGCTCATCTGAATGTATCCGCCGGCTCCGCGGCCCAGTCCGAAGGAGTTCTCCGCCACCCAGTCGACAACGATATCCCTGAAGCCCGACCTCGGGATGTAACGCACCCCGCACATGGCCATTGCATGGGCGGAAGAGATGTCACGGGAGTCGAAGAGTTCGGCCTTGGTCATCGCCGTATGCACACCAAGAAGTGAATCCAGCGGGAACAGAGACGAATCGTACACCCCCTCGTCCGCCAGGGCATCCTGGTAGGTGTCCACGGTAAAATAGAACTTCTCCCCTTCCATGAGCGAAGCCAGGCCATAAAGCTCCAATTCCTCCACAGGGAGATTCAGGAAGGTCCAGTCCTTCCCGTCGGCAGCCTGACGCGAGCCTTCCACACGGTACATCTTGTCGTAAGGCAGACGCGGGTCGTTCATCAGCATGACATATCGCTCTGAAAGCCCCGGGACTACGAACGCGTCGCGGAACGATGCCGGAGTATACTCGCGGCCTTCGAAAGTGAAAGATGCCGGGGGCTCGCCCAAGGTGGCGGTCAGCACACGGCGTACATCAGCAAGAGCCTCTGCCCGCACCGCCTCCGGATCCGTTGTGGAACGCATCTTCAGTCCGTAGGCGCGAAGCAACTTGCGAAGTTCGCGCAGAAGCGAAGCGGAGTTCTGCGAAGTGAAGGTCTCCGGCATTGCAG
>Ga0310695_10010850_pt1 | contig 13202 bp, 8 predicted proteins | sample RumenRJG_04DNA_FD_203882 | JGI IMG/M metagenome (GOLD analysis project Ga0310695, IMG submission 203882) | Bovine rumen microbial communities from Lethbridge, Alberta, Canada - RJG_04 (v2) (version 2) | ecosystem: Host-associated > Mammals > Digestive system > Stomach > Rumen | place: Canada...
CGTAAGAATATTGATGTTGTTTTGCTTTAAGAAATTAATGCAATCGTCTGAAGAACAGGCTATGCATGGTACGCTAAAGATGGCTCCAATCGAACTGCGAATCAAGTTGGGATTGTAGAGGTCGGTGAGTGGGTCACAGATAATCACGGCATCTGCACCAGCAGCATCAGCACTTCGTAGAATAGCACCTAAATTACCAGGTTTCTCAACGCTCTCCAGTACTATTAATAATGGCTGTTTGCTCAGATGAAGGTCTTTTAATGCGAGTTGTTTGGATTGTACGGTGGCGATGACACCTTCCGTACTTCCCCTATATGCTATCTTCTCATACACCTCTGGAGATACTTCATAAGATGCTATGCTTTCAGAAAGTAGGGAAGACAAGGCTTCTGTATCAGTTAGTTCAGGACAGAAGAAAATGCTGTTGATGGTATAACCTGCATTCAGGCAATGTTGCAATTCTCTGATGCCTTCCACCACGAATACACCTTGTTTGCGACGTTCAGATGACTTCTGTTGAAGTGCCACCAACTGTTTCACTTTCGTGTTTTGCAAACTTGATATCTTGTTTTCTCCCATGATTTTTGATTTTAGTTGCAAAGATAGTATTTTTTTTGTTACCTTTGTCGCAATTAACTAATTGAAATCAAGATGAAGAAAATTCTTTTTATTTTGGCATTAACTGCTTGCGCTTCGAATATACAAGCAGAAGATATAAAAGTAAATGCATTGAAGTATGCTGGACCATATCCCATGCAACAGCCGTTTATTGTGGATGAAACGGATGTAAATGCCAAAAAGTATTCTGCCGAGACATTAATAGATACTCCATTGCCACTGACAGATGTTTTTACGTCTGGACATGCGGATATCAAGGGCAATGATGGTATCAGCATCCCTAGGTCAAGTGCTGAACATTCTTTGCATCTGATGGGCTTTACCTTTCAGAATAACCGTTACGGGAAGGCAAAACTGACAATAGAAGGACTCAAGAAATATCAGGTGTTTGTTGATGGCGCAAAGGTGGGAACAGATAGTCTGGTCTTGGAGCCTGGTACCCATCAGGTGGTGATTAAGGCTTTGACCAACAAGAGTAATGAAGGTAAGGTGAAGGTAGGTTTAGCAACGACTGCTAACGGACTGTTGAAACTTACTGATGGAGCTGCTGGCAGGAATATCTTACTTACTGACATATTACATGGTAAGCGTTTCAGTGGCTTATCACTTTCTGCTGATGGGAAATATCTGATTACTGGTTATAGCGACACGAAGCCTGGTGGAAAGACAGACTATTTTACAACTATAACCGAATTGGCGACAGGCAGGGTGATTGCAAACGGTGAGGAGAATTGGCAGTGGATGCCTCGTTCTGTGCAATATTATTATTTCAGAAATCGTCAGCATGGAAGAGAACTGGTTGTGGTGAATCCACAAACTGGCGAGGAGAAAGTGTTGGCTAATCAGTTGCCAGAAGGTCGTGCAGTGATGGCACCTACAGAGGACTATCTCATTTACATGATGCGCCAGGAAGGACCTAAGGAGCGCAAGGATGTGTTTGAGGTACTGGAACCCGATGACCGTCAGCCAGGTTGGCGCGACAGATACTACTTAGCTAAGTATGATCTGAAACAGCATGTGTTGCAGCAGCTTACCTACGGATATAGAAATATGTACCTGAACGATATCTCGCAGGATGGCAAATACATTCTGTTCAGTGTAAGCACCAGCAGATTGACTGAACGACCTACCACCTTGCAGTCGATCTATCGTATGGATGTAAACACGCTTGAAGCAGAAAAATTAGTGGAGGGTGATGGTTTCTTGGCTGGTAGTTCATTCTCACCAGATGCTAAGCAAGTGCTGTTCCAGGGCTCTCCTGAGGCTTTTAACGGAGTGGGAAAGAATGTGAAGCCCAACCAAGTGCCCAGCATGTATGACTATCAGTTGTATGTGATGGATGTGAAGGATAAGGAAGTGAAGCCGCTAACGAAGTATTTTAATCCCAATGTGACAGATGTGGAGTGGAGCCAAGCAGATGGGAAAATCTATTTCATGGCTGAAAACAAGGATAGTGTGAGCTTGTACCGCATGGAGCCCCAAACGTGGGAGATACATCAGATGCAAGTTCCTGAAGAATTGGTGAAGAGTTTCTCGTTGGCGAATAATGCTGCTGAGATGGTGTATTGCGGACAAGGGACCAAGAATTCCGACCGCATCTATTCTGTAGACTTGAAGGATGATAAATATTGTCTGGTTGAAGACCTGAGTCATGAGTTGCTGGATGGCATTCAATTGGGCGACTGCAAGAGCTGGAACTTTGTGAACAGTCGTGGTGATACAATCTATGGCCGCTATTACCTGCCTGCTGATTTTGACCCTAACAAGCAATATCCTATGGTGGTGGACTACTATGGTGGTTGCAGTCCTACGAGCCGTACATTTGAAAGCCGTTATCCACAGCATGTATATGCTTCTATGGGTTATGTGGTGTATGTGGTGAATCCCAGTGGTGCTACAGGTTTTGGACAGGAGTTTGCTGCCCGTCATGTAAATACAGCTGGTCAGGGTGTGGCAGAAGATATTATAGAAGGTGTAAAACGGTTTACAGCAGAGCACTCTTTTATTAATCCTAAGAAGATTGGTTGCATAGGTGCTTCCTATGGTGGCTTTATGACACAATATCTTCAGACGCAAACAGATATCTTTGCTGCAGCCATTTCTCATGCTGGTATCAGCGACCATACCAGTTACTGGGGAGAAGGCTACTGGGGATATAGCTATAGTGAGGTGAGTATGGCCAATAGCTATCCTTGGACACGCAAAGATCTCTATGTAGATCAGAGTCCGTTATTCAATGCCGACAAGATTCACACTCCTTTGTTATTCCTGCATGGCAATGCCGATACCAATGTGCCTGTGGGTGAGAGTATCCAGATGTTTACGGCATTAAAACTATTGGGCAGACCTACAGCTTTTGTGGTGGTGGATGGTCAGAATCATCATATACTGGACTATGACAAGCGCATACGTTGGCAAAACACCATCTTTGCATGGTTCCAGAAATGGCTCCAAGATGACGATAGTTGGTGGGAAGCTATGTATCCTGCCAAGAAACTATAAGTTAGGTGGCTTTGGAAAAAGCCACCTTTGACATATTAATAAGGACTTTAGGATTTTATTTCTTGATAAGTCCGTCGCGTCTTAACTCGGCCAATGCTCTGGAGAGGGATGGGCGAGTAACACCCAGTTGCTTGGCTAACTCATTTAATTTAGGCAATTCATCGTGCTGTTCAATATAGCTGAGCAGACGTTGTTTGAGTTTATGAAGGTTGAGCTCAAATAGACGTTTAAATACCTTCATGCTGACATCAGACATACTTCTCATGTACGATTGCATGAATACAGGTTTATCATGTAGGAGTGCTAAAAGCTTTTCTTTCTCGATAAAATAAATATCACAAGATGATTTGGCAACGATGTTGACATTAAACTTATTATCACTTGCGAACAGATAGATGTAACCTAACATACTTGGACTATGTATGTCGGCTAAAATGAGTTCCTTGCCGTAGTCATTGACCATTACAGTACATACCTTCCCTTTTGTGAGGATGGCTATCTTGTCGCATATTTCTCCCTGGTGGGCAACATAATCGCCATCTTTGTATTTCCGAAGGGAGCCTGGTGATGAAAACAATAGTTTGGCAATGTCGTCTTCTGTCAGTCCTTTGAAAAAATCGCAGTTTTTGAATTCGTTCAAATCCATAATTAATGTTTATTAACAGACTTCGTAACAAATGGTACACTTAATGAATAATCAATGCACTACATTTGCAATGGTTTGTAAGACAAAGGTAGTAATTATTTTTTAGTAAATATAATTTTTTGAATATTTATTTTGTAAATATACAAATAGACCTAACCTAATCAACTATGTTTTATTTTCTAATTTTGACTTCGTGAATGGTTGATTGACACGGGATAGTGAAAGCGTTCATTTATCCCGTGTCGCTTTTTTAGGCCTTTCCCAAGTAAAAAGTATCGCCTGCATCACGCAGACGATACCTCACAAACAATAAAACTATCGTACGTATAAAATTAGAATGTCAAATGTATACCTCCCATAAAGGTTGCTTTCGGCATAGGGAAACCTGCATTGATTTCATATTTCTGTGCCAGCAGGTTTTCACCTTTGACAAACAGGGTGGCGAAATCGGCTAACTTGTAGTTAACGTCTGCATTCCAGATGACAAAGTTCTCTTTTTGTGGATTATCGCCCACGGCTGTGTATAGGTTGTTAATATATTGAATGCCTGTGTTGAATGCCCAACGGTCCTTTCTATAGTTCACGCCGGCAAATACTTTATTTTCTGGGGCAGCCAGTACGGGGTTCTTCATGTGCAGATAGCTGTAGTTGGCGTTTACGCTCCAGTTGTTATTAATGCGATATGCGATGTTACCTTCTATACCCCAGTTTTCAATCTCACCCGTGTTCAGGTTGCGAGGCTTTCCATCCACTCGTTGTGTTTGGATCATATTGTCACCTTTAAGATAGTAGACGTTAATGCCGTAATTAAGAGCGCCTTCCAGTAATCGCTGAGTTAATGACAGTTCATAGTTCATTAGTCGCTCAGGCTTTAACTCATCATTCTGAGGAGGGAACATATACATCTCGCGGATGCTTGGGTTGCGGAAGCCTTTGCTCACCATTGCCTTGATCTGTGCATCCTTTGGCAGTCGGAAAGAAAGACCGCCCTGAGGAATCAGTTCTGTGCCTGCCTGCGAGTGGTGATCCACGCGCAAACCTGCATCAATGGTGAGCCATGAAGTGATGTCCTGACGGAAATCGATATAGCCTGCCACCTCGTTCAGTGATTTGTCGGCATAGGTATTGGTCACCTCGCGTGTGGCACGAGACTCGTTCCATGCATGTCCTTTGATGTGTTGGAAATCAATACCACCTGTCAGACGATTACCTTCAAACAACTGAACACTCTGGAACCAAGAGAAGCCCATCATAGCATCATTGGAGAGATAGTATGCTTTTTGAGGACCGCTATCAGGACCAGGTGTATAGCCGTCGTTTATCTTGTGGTGTCCCCAGTTGATGAAGAAGCTCAGGGTACCGGATGTGTTGCCATAATCATTTTCGATTGCAGCTGATGCTGCACCACGTGTAATCCATTGGTCGCCTTCCAGGATAGGAGCCTGAATGGTGCCAGGGTTGGTAGCATTGAAGTGGGTCATATTAAAGTCTGCGTAGGCTTTCCAGTTATTGGAGATGTCATATCCCACCTTGGCATAGCCACCAAATTGCTCAAACTCCATATTCTTGCGGTGCCCGTCAGTACGGTTATAAGAGAGTGACAATACACTGTTGAACCTGCCTGCTTTTACACGGTTAGTGGCCTCGGTCTGAAGTGTGTTGTATGAGCCATAGCCCACACTGACGTCAGTTTTAACGCCATCTTCCAGCATCTTGCGGGTCACGATGTTGATCACACCACCCATTGCGTTAGAACCATAGAGTACAGAAGCTGGACCTCTCAACACTTCCACCTTCTCTGACATCAGACTCTGATATACATCAGCGATGGGGTGCCCGAAGATACCCATATATTGAGGATGTCCGTCAATCAAAACCATCAGCTGACCACTACCGCCACTGATACCACGCAGGGAGATGCCACCAGCTGCTCCACCAGACACACCATAGCCCATCACACCGCGAGAAGTGACGAACAGACTGGGCACCTGCTCGGTAAGGGTTGGGAGTACAGATGTGCGATGACTTTCGGTAAGTTTGAGGTGATTGACTGTAGTGATGGTCATAGGTAGATGACGAATGTCGGTGCTGTTTCTCGTACCAGTAACCACCACCTCGTCAGTTTCTACCTCTTTGGAGACGTCGCTGTTTTGCGCTTGTACTGACATACATACGCCTGCCAGTAGGGCGAAGAAAATTTGTTTATTCATATCTATATAATAAAATGTTTCACGATACAGCTTGTAGCCAACCACTTCACAGCGGAGCAGCTATAGGAACCCTATGAATTGTTCTTGAAAAATTGCTCTTTGTTTTCTACAAAGCGTTGCACTACAGGCAGAATTTCATCTACCGTCTGTTCGTTGTAGCACAAGGCCTCCACAGGGCACCAGTCGGTCAGTTTTGTGTTCTTGATATAAGTTACCAACTGGTCGTAGTCGGTTTCTACCCCTGCATCACGCAGCAATGTCAATGCTGAAAGACTGATCAGATCGGCATAAACATTTTTAACGCCACCTTTCACCATCATGGCCGCTGCAGCTTTTCCAACCACACGATCGGCCACCTCGGCACCATCCAAAAATGTTGGCTCTTGTGTCAGCAATCTGTACAGGTCGTCGACCCCCCTATGGGTATATGTCCTCACTTCCTTGTTGCTTACTACGCATGAGCAACCTTCTTCATGAAGTTTCTCAATCAGCTCGTTCATTGACTTTTCCATAGATTCCTTGTCGTTTGCAAAGTTCGTTATTTATATAGATATGATAATTATTCAATTCAAACCATAGTTTGTTGATTTCAAACAATTCTGATTTCTTTAGGACTTTTTCCTGTCCTGCGTCTCAGAAAACCAGAGAAAGAGGCCTGTTCCTCAAAACCAAGTGCATAAGCTATCTCTGCAATATTCAGTTGCGTATCTTGTAGTAGCCTTATGGCCTCTTTGGTGATGCGGCTGGCGATGATGTCTGTGGTCGTTTTTCCTGTTACCTGCTTTACCACGCGGTTCAGGTGGTTCACATGTATTGATAATCGCTCTGCATAGTCTGTGGCAGAGCGCATTTCCAATTTCTGCTGTGGGTAATTAATTGGGAATTGCCGATCTAACAACAGCAGGAAAAGTTCCACCGTACGTTGAGCCGCATTGTGCTGAGTTTTGTAAGGCCTTTCTTCTTTGCCACGCATGGCTTCATATATAATAAGGTGTATCAAACTGTGTAGCAGTTCCTCTTTCATCCCGTCTTCAGTCTGGTTCACCTCCATCATCTTTTGAAAGAGTAATCTCACGTTACTCAAAGCCTCTTGATTTAGGAAAATCGCTTGCTGAAGAGTTAGGTCGAGTAGAGGAGTGTTAAGCAGGAATCCCCATTCTTCCTTGCGTATAAACTCATTGCCGAACATGCATGAGAAGCCCTTTTCTCCCGTCTCATCATCCAGCATTGGTTCCCAAGCAGAAGGAAGTATAGGGTTGGCAAACACCACAGTGCCTGGCATTATCTCTATCCATTTGTCTGCGTAGGAGAGCTTTCCTCGCTCCAGAAACAATGACACGATGAAATAGTCGGCATAGCTGAACACCACCTTGTTCAGTCTTTTTCGATGTTGCCATACCTTGAAATATGCCTTTTCTTCTGCCATGATGCTATAAAAAGATGAAAACCAGTATGCGAAGATAGCATAAAAACATTATCTTTGCAAAAAAATAGTGCAATATGGAAGAAAAGAGAGCCGATTTGAAAGCCTTGGGCAAGAAAACAGTTTATCGTCAGGACTATGCTCCTGAAGTGTTGGAAGCATTTGATAATAAGCATCCTGATAATGACTATTGGGTGCGCTTCAATTGTCCTGAGTTCACTAGTTTATGTCCTATCACGGGGCAGCCTGATTTCGCGGAGATACGCATAGGATATATCCCTGATATCAAAATGGTGGAGAGCAAGAGCCTGAAGCTTTATTTGTTTAGCTTTCGAAATCATGGCGCTTTTCACGAGGACTGTGTGAACATCATCATGAAAGACCTCATTCAGCTGATGAATCCCAAATATATTGAGGTGACTGGTTTCTTTACGCCCCGTGGCGGCATCTCCATCCATCCTTATGCCAACTATGGTCGCCCTGGTACGAAATATGAGCGATTAGCAGAAGAACGTTTGTTCAAGCATGAATAATAAACTATTGCAAAAGGGGGTCTTCAAGGTTTGAATCCCTTTTGCCATACTGTTTTCACCCCTTCGCAGAAGTTGTAGAGGATGTGTCCACCTGTGATGCGGCGACCAGCAGGCAAGAAGCCGCAGATGATGCGGGTGATGTGTCGTCTGATATTGAACTCTTTCGGGTCATCTACACCGATACTCTCTACCCGCAAACTGAAACGACCGATGCCAGGTAATACTACCGTCTGTCCTTCACCCAGCTTTTCTTTGAGTAAATCCTCCAGTTCGGTGACGACACCAATAACTGTACCTTCGGATAAATGACTGTTGCGACATGCCTCCTTCATGATTTCTCGCAGTGTGATTTCTCCCTGACTGACGGTCTTTGCGAAATACTTGCCGTATGAGCTGCTGCTCTTGATGTTGTTCTTGATAAGTTTGATGTGTACTGCCATAATTATTATTGCTATTTTTAGTTACATAACTACACTCTGCTTGTTAATCGTTTGATAATTAATATTGTTACATGAGTGTAGCTTTCTCTTGAAGTTACACTGCTTTCTCTTCCTGCAAAACAACTTGTTTTGGTGTTGTTGAATATTTTTCTATGCCCCTTGCAAAGCATCTTAACTGAACCAAAACAACTTGTTTTGGTGTTACGCATTACTTCTTCTTGATGAGGAAGGCAGAACCTTTACTCTGTCGCTTACGTATGTAACCCATCTGCACAAGCCTTCTTCCAAGTTCCATATCCGTGCCTTTCGTGATGTAGAAGGTGGGGAAGTTGTCTGACAATTCCTGCATGATGTCTTGAAGCGTCACGGTGTTGGCATCCTCAGGCGTTTCCTCTGGAGGAAGGTAGGTGAGCGACACCATCTGTCCGTAGTCAGACACCTGCTGGAAGTGCTTGTTCTGTTGCATGATGCGCTGGTTCTCCTCGTCATTGAACCAGTAACGCCGTTTCTGCTCCAGTTCGGTAACTATCTGAGAATACAGCATGTCGTGTGGAACCTGCCCTGAGTTGTCTATCTCGTCAGCATATATGCAGATGAAACGTCGTGAGCCAGTGGCATCCACCAGCGGACGGCGGTTGTTGGTGGTAGCGATGAAAGAGGCGAAACGCTGTCGTTGCTCCATGATTCTGCCATATGGCGGACGGAACTTCACGTCGTTTTTCGAGATGAGGTATTTCAAAATAGGTTGTTGGCTCTTCGACATGGCATCAAACTCGTCGATGTTGATCAGGGCATACGATGACATAGCGATGAAAATGTCGTTATCGTTCTTCATCGACAGGCGGTCGTTGTAGTACATCTGCAGCCAGCCAGGCAGCAAACGTCGGCAGAAGGTGGTCTTGCCTGAGCCTTGCGGACCGATGAGCAGTGGCACGATGGCGTTGCCATACTGACGGTCCTTTCCCAACCACTGTGCTACCATTGACAGCAGCCAGGTATGGAAGTCGCCCACCCAGTGCGGGTTGTTAGTCTTGACGCGCCTTGCCAGTTCGCCCACATAGTCGTGTTGTCCGTTCCAGTGAGGCAGGTGTGTGAGGTAGTCCTCCATGGGGTAGTAGCGTGGGATGAGGTTAGAGTCGATGTACCGGTTCAGGTCCTTGTCCCACGAGTCGAGCCCTGCCTTCAGCGCATCAATAGTCATGGTATTGCGGGCAGCCTGGTCGAGCGGCATGAAGCCATAGCCTACGGCATTCAGACGATATTCCGGAGTACCTGTCATTACATTTAGGCGCAGCGTGTAATGCTCCTTCATATAAGCCTCTGTCTTGTAGGTGAGTAACGCAGACGGACGGGTGTATTTCATGGGGATGGTTTTTAGTGTCTCACGCAGGTAGGCAGTTCTGAAGATGCTCTCTACCAGGTCGCGTTTCTGACTGTATCCTAACAGAGGGACAAGACTGGCTGCTCGGGCGGCAAAAGCCTGGGGGATGCCCATCTGGCGACAACCGTCTGCCAGTTGCTCGAGCACAGCCACTTGGAACAGTTCGTCCTTCTGCTCCTCACGATGAGCTTCGATGGCGGCATCAAGACAATCGTGAAAGCGGCGCAAACGGCTGTCACGCTGGCTCAGCCCCGGTATCTCCTCTGGGTAGTTGTAGTCGCTGATGTCTTGCTGTACGGCACGGAACTCAGGGGTGGCCTCCAGCTCCGTTGATACGGTGACCGGCAATGCTGATGGGTTATAGAATGGAGTGGGGTCGTAGCTCACGGGGCAGCTGGTCTCCAATGTAGGCTCTTCTTTGGACAGGGTTGTCCCCAATTGAGAAGAGTAGATGTAGTGCAGCATCCTGAAAGCATTCTGCAATGCAATCTTGGTTGTTTCTATCTTGTCATCCACCTTCTCAGTTACATTATACGGACAAACGATGTGCAGTGAGTGTCCGTCATGCCCTAAGAAGCTCAAAAGCGTGTAAGGTTGTCGGGCAGCCAGTCGCTTGTATTCTTCAGCCGTTGGCAGGTCACGCAGGTTCTCTAATGAGAGGAGCACCAGCTGATGCAGGCATTTCGCCTTCAGCACCCCTTGCTGTTTCATCCATTCGGCAGCGAAGCACACCTCTTTGTGGAAGTTCTGCACATAGTCATGGCGGTAGGTACCGTCTCTCAACTGCGATACGAAAGTATTCAGTTCCACACGCGCGTATCTTCGCTCATTCTTTTCCGTGTTAACGATGGTAATTCTCATGTTTTTTATGTCATATTATTAGCATACAAATATACTACATTTTTTGCTGAATTGTACTAACTTTTTCCATTTTATGCCTTTTTTTACCTAAAAAGTGTAACTTTATCAAAAAGGTACACTAAAAATAACATATGGTAATTATCTACTATATCAAAAAAATGTAACTGTGTAACTTTTTTTAAAAATAAATATTTTGTGTGAATGACAATGGTTAAGTATGGAACAAAAAACCAAGTTTCTTCACAACATTTGACAGACAATGAACGCACATGAAAAACGTCATTATTCTATGTCGCCCTTGTTTTTTCTCCCAAGGGAATAAAAATCCTCCTTTACTTTTTTATAATTCCTTTCCTTTTCCTACCTTTGCCTTGAGCATTAATGGTTGGATTTTAATGGAACTTATCAACAATGTAAACAAGACGCTGCTAGATGACCTTATGCAGCAGTTGCATTCTGGAAGTCGACTTTCCGTAGCGGCCTCCTGCTTCTCCATTTATGCATTTCAAGAGTTGAAAGCTGCACTAAAAGATATCAAAGAATTGCGCTTCATCTTCACCTCACCCACATTTACAACAGAGAAGACACCTAAGCAACAGCGTGAATTCTACATTCCACGTTTGAACCGTGAACGCACCATTTATGGCTCTGAGTTTGAAGTGAAACTTCGCAACGAACTGACTCAAAAGGCTATCGCTCGTGAATGTGCAGGATGGATAAAGGAAAAGGCCTGTTTCAAGTCAAACAAGACCAACGAGCAGATGATGGGTTTCATCAACCTTGATGACATCAGCTATTCACCCATTAACGGCTTTACTACGGTTGACCTCGGTTGCGAGAAAGGTAATAATGCCTATACGATGATTCAGAAAGCCGGGGCTCCTTTCTCGAAGGCATACATCGACCTCTTCAACCAGATATGGAATGACAGCAGTCGCCTTCAAGTGGTAACGGAAGAGATTATTGACAGCATTAGCAACGCCTATAAGGAGAATGCCCCTGAGTTCCTATACTTTGTGGCACTCTACAATATATTCAATGAATTTCTGGAAGACATCAGTGAAGACGAACTGCCCAAAGAGGCAACAGGCTTCAAAAACTCAGTCATTTGGGAAAAGCTATACAACTTCCAGCGTGATGCAGCCTTGGCGGTTATCAACAAACTGGAGAAGTACAATGGCTGTATCCTTGCAGACAGTGTAGGTTTGGGTAAGACCTTCACCGCCCTGTCGGTCATCAAGTATTTCGAGAGTCGTAACCGGACAGTCCTAGTGCTTTGCCCAAAAAAGCTCTTTGAGAATTGGAATACCTATCGCCAGAACTACGTCAACAATCCGTTGGCTAAAGACCGTCTGAATTACGATATACTTTACCACACCGATCTCTCGCGTGACTATGGACGAAGCAACGACCTGGATTTGGAGCGAGTAAACTGGGGTAACTACGACCTTGTGGTTATCGACGAGAGCCACAACTTCCGTAATGGGGGTAAAGTTAGTACTGACGAGAATGGCGAGAACCCTCGTGAGAATCGCTATCTCCGTCTGATGAACAAGGTCATCCGCTCTGGCGTGAAGACTAAAGTGCTGATGCTATCAGCAACGCCTGTCAACAATCGTTTCAACGACTTGAAGAACCAGCTCCAACTGGCATACGAGGGAGAGTCAGGAGCCTTCGACAAGTTGTTGGCAACTAACCGAGGTATTGATGACATCTTCCGTCAGGCACAAGGTTCTTACAACATTTGGGCAGACCTCCCACCAGAAGAGCGTACAACAGAACGACTCTTGAGAATGCTCGACTTTGATTTCTTCCGATTGCTCGATGCTGTTACTATTGCTCGAAGCCGCAAACACATCCAGCAGTATTACGATACCGCTGACATCGGCACATTCCCAGAACGGTTGAAGCCAATCTCTCGCCAACCGCATCTGACCGACCTCGATACAGCCATCAACTACAACGAGATATTTGAGCAGTTGCAAATGCTGCACCTTGCCATCTATGCACCTTCAGCCTTCATTCTTCCCAGCCAACTTTGGAAGTATAAGGAAGAGGAAAGTACAACAGGTCACCGCCTAAGTATTGAAGAACGTGAGCAAGGTATTCAACGACTGATGAACATGCAGTTGCTGAAACGTCTGGAGTCATCGGTCAACAGTTTTCGTCTGACCTTGACCCGCATTCGTGACTATATGCAGGAGACACTTGATGCCATAGCACGTTTCCAGAATGGCGAAAGACGTGTGTCGGTAGATGACTATGAGGGCGTTGATGGTGATGAAGATGAGCAGGACTTCACTATAGGTAAGAAGAAAAATCGCATCCTCTTGGAGGATATGGACTATATATCGTGGCAGAAGGAAATCAAGGACGACCTTGAAATCATACGTCTGCTCCTACTCATGCTCCAGAGCATTACGCCTGAGCATGACAGCAAACTACAACAGCTCATCAGCGACTTAAAAGACAAGTTTGCTCATCCCATTAACGGGAATAACAAGAAGGTGCTTGTCTTTACGGCATTCTCTGATACCGCTGAATATCTGTATAACTGCCTGGCAGACCCTATCAAGAAAGAGTATGGC
>Ga0310695_10010853_pt1 | contig 13200 bp, 2 predicted proteins | sample RumenRJG_04DNA_FD_203882 | JGI IMG/M metagenome (GOLD analysis project Ga0310695, IMG submission 203882) | Bovine rumen microbial communities from Lethbridge, Alberta, Canada - RJG_04 (v2) (version 2) | ecosystem: Host-associated > Mammals > Digestive system > Stomach > Rumen | place: Canada...
ATGAGCATTCCAACAACGATTATGGCTAGTAAAATCATTATCTTGCGCATTAGTATCACCTCTTTTAATTGTGGTAAATTTTATTTAGTTTATTAAGTATTTAAATGTATCTTTTTTGTGTATACAATTTTTTAATATTGAATAAATAAAATTTAGTTTAGTTAATTTTATATGTTCTCAAATCAAATTTAAACTTATAGTAAATATTGATTTTGCTATGATTTATTATAAAAATAGAAAAAGGAGGTGAAAAAACGAAAATAGATAATCGAATATTATTCGCATTAATTCTTTCAATATTGCTTGTATTTTCTGTAAGTTGTGTGTTTGCAGGAGATAATGAAACAATATCTGATGTGGTGAGTGCTCCGAGTGAGTTAGAAGAAATAACGCAAGAACATAACATTGATGAGGTTGAATCTTCTCAATCAGATGAGGGAATCCTTGAAGCAGGGAACAATGTAATTAATGTCGTTAATGTTAAAGATTCTTATAATGAAACTAGCAAAACTTGGGATGAAGACGGCTTTAATTTAGCGGGAGCTACCATTAAAGTATATGATTCTTCTAATAAATTAATTTCAACTCATAAAACCGATTCTAATGGTAATGCAATTATCAAAAATTTAGGATCTTCAGTATATTATCTGGAAGTTTCTTTTTCAACTTATGAACCAATTATTACTGAAAAGATAGATTTTACTAAAAACAGCGGTTCTGTTGATATAAAAGGAATTCAATTTGTTCCGGATATATTATTATTAGTTGATTACAACTCCCACAATGAAAAGGTCGATGTGTTAATGAACATGTCAAGAAGGGTTGCTTATATTAGTACTACAGATTTTGATAAGTCTAGGGCATGGCTGGTGGAATATGCAAAATATATGCATATTGACATGTTTTCAGAGTCTGCATATAGTGTTTTAACTGCTAAGTATCTAAAGGAACTTCTTGCAAGGTCTCCCGCCAATAAAGATTACAATGTTGCATATACGTTTAGTGTATTTTCAAAACAGATTTTAAATAACACTGGAATTCATATTGTAGGGGCCTCTGCAGCTAATAATACTTTTGATACTATTGAGAATACCTATATTGGTTCATATTTCCAAGCTAGAGACATCGCTGAATCCAATATCTTACAGAGCAACATGAAGAATTATTTGAGTTATGTCAAATATTTGATTGACCCAGAAAAATATTCTAATCCTACTGATGATGAGAATAATGCTCCTTTAATGTCTCCAGAATGTGGTTTTTATCATCCTGACTTAGGGTTGTACTCATTTGTACCTTCCGGAAAATCCATTAACCAGTGGATTCATGACAATCCGGGTTATACTCACAGTTCCGATGGTAGTCTAAACTGGATGACTGAAAATTATGTCGAATGGTTAATTGCCGAATCAGATCCTACAGCTCTATTTAAAAATTTTGAAAATGATTATATCGCTAGATTTAATCCGGATAAACCATTCATAGCTATCGCTTCTTACTATGGTGGTGAAGAAGTTGCGGACGCTCTTATTAGGGGTTATGAAGCTAATGGTAGGCCTGCTTTCAATGTATTTAAAACTGGAACACAGCCTCCAATGTCATCAATATTGAATAAAATTGCTTCTATTTCTACTGTGGGCATATCTGCAATAAATTCATTATGTAGTTGGTCTTTAGATTATGCTAATGGTACTGCGGAACCAGATTTATCTGATATAGATTTACATGTTTTAAAGGGAATTGTAGAAATTTCTGAATATAGTTATCTCAGTGAACTCGGTCCTCAAGTCGAATGGACATTTATGGTGACCTATCCAAGTTTTGAAGGAGTATTCGGTCAAGTCGCATTGTCATATGTGGATTCATTAGGTAAATCTCATGTTATCCAAAAAGGTGTGGATAAGATGGTCCAGTTAAATTGTAAATGGGCGGACTTGCATGATTTAAATAATTCAGATAAAAAGGTTGCTGTAATGTTATATAACTATCCTCCAGGTAAAGCTGAAATCGGAGCTTCTTATTTGGATGTATTCGACAGTACTTTCGAATTACTTTATCAGTTATATAATCAGGGTTATGACATTGGTGGGGATTTTGAATTTTCAAATCGTGTAAACAATACTTACCAATGGATTATAAATTCGCAGGATTCCTACCTGATTAATAAGACTCATGTTAATTTGATTTCATTATATAATTTAACTCAGTTGATTTTTGACATGAACAATAAGGGTTCATGGGCGAAAGGTCTATTGAATACATATGTTGAAGAAAACTGGGATTATCTGATGGAGCACCATCAATTGATTTCATTAACCGATTTTGAACGGTTAACTTCTGATGTTGACGATGATCTGTTCAATCAAATGATTTCATACTGGAAAGATGGATTGGGTCCGGCAATGGTTTATAAAGAGAAATATATTGTAATTCCGGGAGTATGGTTTGGTAATGTATTCATTACTTTCCAGCCAAGTAGAGGTTGGGAGGAAGTTCAGGATTACCACAGTTTAACAATACCTCCTCATCAGCAATATGTCACATTTTATAAATGGATGGAAAAAACTGCAAAGATGAATGCAATTATTTCAATGGGAACTCATGGGACTCTAGAATGGTTGCCTGGTATTAATTTAGGTGCATTTCCTGGAGATTGGACTTTTGAATTAACATTGTTGCCTACAGTTTATCCATATATTGTGTCTAATCCTGGTGAAGCTATGGTTGCTAGAGATAGAAGTTCTTCTTTAATGATTACTCACATGACTCCTGCAATGGTATCATCTGAGTTATATGGTAACTATACTACATTAAAAAATTATATTAATTACTATAAAGAGCAATTAAGTTTAAATGTAACTTCTAATGCTGAATCCTATAAGGAAATGATTTTAGAATTGGCTCCTTCTTTAGGTTTTAGAAATATCTCTCAGGGTGAATCTTTCCAGGACTGGATTGATGAATTGCATATTTATCTGGATGATATGGAAGATGACTTCAATACTTTTGGTCTTCATCGTTTGGGAAAAATTTTGACAGGTTATGAACTTTCAGAAGAGGTTATTACTATTGTCACATCACAAACAAAGATTTATGACCAATTGTTGGAATTTTTATATCCTGATTTGAAAGGATTGAAGTTCTATGATGATATTCAAGGCAATCTCAAATATCAAAATGAAGCTGATAGAATTAAATCATTTTTAAAAGTTTATGCTTCACGTTTGGTAAATGGCAGTTCCGTCAAGCAGTTAAATGAGGAGTATGGCATTTCAGAAGGCTCTGCATTATATAACTCCACTTTGTATTGTGAAGATATAATTGCTAATATTCAGCTAAATAATGAATGGAATGCAATTTTACTCGCATTAAGCGGAAACTATGTAAAAGCCGGTTTATTTGCTGATCCTTCATATGGGGATTCAATTCCTACAGGTTATGATGGTTATGCATCTGATCCAACAAGAATGCCTTCTCATGCGGCTTATGCTTCAGCCGTCAGAATTGTTGATATGCTCTTGGCTAATTACTATGAAGAACATGGAAAATGGCCGGAATTAACCTCATTAATCTTATGGGGTACTGAAATATCCAGGACTGAAGGAATTGGTGTTGCTGAGTTCATGTACTTTTTAGGATGTAAACCTGTTTGGGCAGACAATGGAAAGGTTCTCGGTGTGGAACAAATCCCTATTGAGAACTTAACCGTAACTTTAAATGATGGATCTGTCGTTAATAGACCAAGAATTGATGTTTTCGCAAGTATGGTTACTAACAACAAGGATTGGATTACTTGGATGTTGACTGCAGTTCAATTGGCCGCTGATGCAGTGGGCGAAAATGAAACTAACAACTATGTAATCAAACACTATGCGGAAAATCCTCATTTGGATAGATTGTTTGGTCTTCCGGGTAATGTTTTAGAAGGTACTGGTATGTCAAATCTTATACCTAATACTGCTGATTGGAGTATTGATTCAATTAATGAATATGCAATGGATATTTATTTAAATAAAGTTTCATATTCATGGACTTTGGATGAAAAAGGCAATATTGTTGTTACAAAGCAAAAAGATGTTTATGAATACTTGCTGGATAATGTTGATGTAATCACTCAAAACTTTGATAGTAGTTGGAGATTATTTGATTCTGATGATTACTATGACTGGTTTGGTGGTTTATATAATGCAGCTAATGTATTGAAAGAAAGGTCCGGTAAGGACAAACCTGATACAGCATTCTTTGATATTAGGAACAAAAACAAATATATTTCAAGGACTTATCAAGAAGAATTAGAATTTGAAATTCGTAGCATTCTTTTAAATCCACAATATTATAATGCATTAGTTAACACTCCTGCGGGTATGAATGCATATGCTTCCAGATTCCAGAATTTCTATGCTACTACAGTTTTAGGTGGAGAGAAGTTAAATACGGAATTGGGAAATCAATTAACTGATACAATATTGAATATCAATTCTGGCGTTAATAGTAATACTTTGGCAGCAGGATCCCAATCTTCCATGGCTTGGATGATTTATATGGCTCAGCAAGGGCTTTGGGATGGAGATGCATCTTCCGTTCAAAAATTGGTTGATGCATATATGCAAAGCGTAATTGATTATGGTGTTGCATGTTGTCACCACACATGTAAAAACCTCGCATGGAATTCAGAAATTATTCAATTAAGTTCTTTGACTCCTGCCCAAAAACAGAAATTTGCTGAAATCTTGGCTCAGGCTACCGAAACAGACCCATTATATCAAATGGATAAAGAAATGGATTCTCAAGGAACTCAAGGAACTCAAGGCCAGGGTTCCGAAAATGGGGACAAGGGAAATCAGAAAGCTAATGCACTGTCAAACAGTACTTCACAGCAATCACAATCAGATGGATCCAACTCTGGAGGTCAAACCGCAGCAGGTTCAGATCCTTCTCAATCTGGAAATGCTAAATCCGCATCAGATTCATCTAGTTCACAGGATGCATCATCCGGTGGTGAAAGTACTGGTGGAGCTAAGTCATATGAAATTTCAGAAAAATCTGCAGCTAAATCTTCAAGTTCCACTGAATCTAGCATGCCGATATTTGTAATTATTGCAGTCATTGTATTAATTGCAATTTTCTTAGTTGGTTATACTAGAAGTAATAAAGATGATTATGATGATTATTAACTAATCATCAACTTTTTTTTTATTTTTTAGATATTTTTAAATATTGTAATTTAACATACCTAATAATATATTAGAAAATTTTTAAAGTAAATTTTATTAAAATTTATCATAAATTTTCAAATTTAATTTGATGAGGTATAGTATGATTAAAAAAATTAATATTATATTAGTTTTATTGGTTTTATTGGTTTCTATCAGTGCAGTCAATGCTGTAGATGATAATAATGAAACTGTAGTCAATGAAGCTAGTGATACATTAGAAGAGATATCTGTCAGTGAAGAATTGAATGATACGTCTAGTGAAGTTTTGCAGATGCATGATTATGATTCACAAATATCCGCATCTTCACATACGGTCACTGAAAGCAATTATAATCAGTATTTTGATTCCAATGGTAATTTGGTGTCTTCAAATGTTAAAGATGGAGATACTATTAATTTGGGTGGAGATTTTACCGCTAAAAAATTTATTTTTAGTAAAAAAGTGAATATTGTGGGAACTTCTTCAAATAACATGAAAAATTCAATGATTACAATATTGAAGGATGCATCCGGAAGTTCAATATCCGGACTCACTATTATAAATACAAATGATGAGACTTATGGAATATTTTTAAACTCAGCCAGCAACTGTATTATTCAAGGATGTACAATAACAAATACAGGAAGGTCTTCATATTGTATTTGTGTAGCTAACAGTGCGAATTATAATACCGTGAAGGATAATAATCTAAAGGCATACGGTATAAACTATGGTCACGGCAGCTATACTCGGTCAACTCCCCCATTAATCGTCAGCGGATCACATTATAATAATATTTCAAACAATCACGTGGAAGCGGATGACGCCAATGGTATTTACTTGTCCAGCTATTCTGGCGGTCCGTTAAAAGGAGGAGATTCTAATTTCAATATAATTTATAAAAATACCATTCATTATAATGTTTTGGCTACTTCTTGGGCTTATGGTATCCAGGCAATGGGTAATGATAACATAATAGACTCCAATACTGTTATTGGTGGTTATAGGGGCGTATCAACTGCAGGTAGTAGAAACACCATTATAAATAATAACATTATTAACATTACCGGTGCAGATTATAACCATCCTGGTGTGGAATCCGGTGGGGAATATGCTATTGTTGCCGCTTACAATTCCATTGTAAAAAACAATAAAGTCATCGGGGCTAAAATAATTTCCACAGGTGCAGGAATATCTGCAATCGATAATTCAGTGGTGGAAAATAATTGGGTTAACGTTACTTTGAAAGGAAGAGGCATTGTAGCAGGCGGATCAAATGTTACCGTTAGGAATAATGTTGTTTATACAGAATTGGGTTCAGGAATTTATCAAAAAGATGAAGGTAAAGGACTGGTGGTTGTAGGTAATAACATCACTTCAGTTTCAGGTGTCGGTATTTTGATTGAAAAGGTTAGTCAGAAAAGAATGCCGTCAGAAGTAACAGTCGAATATAACTGGATTATGACTGGCAATGAATATGCTATTGATGCTGCAGGCGTTCAGGCCGATACATCTAATATTGATTTGGTAAACAATATCGTTAATGGAAAAAAAATTAACACCCCTGCAGGTGTCATCGACACATCAAAACCAACTTTTATTTATAAGGGAAATTATAGTTTAGTTACTCCTAGCAATATCCGCAGATATATTGATGACAATGGAGGTTTGACTTCTGTTGTTAACGATGGAGATATCCTTGATTTTTCCGGCAATTTTAATAATGAAGTGATATATATTACAAAGGGCATTAAACTCACAAGCAGTAATAACGCTAAATTTTATAATTCAACTTTTAAAATAACTGCCGGCAATGTTTTAATTGAAAAGTTAACAATTATGAATAGTGAAGCTGAACGAGTAAATGCATGGGGTATTTTTGTCAATCAGGCATCAGGTGTTAGAATTACAAATAACAAGATTAGTGTTAATGATCCAAAAGCGGCATATGCAATATATGTGCTTAATTCTGATGGAATTGAAGTTTTAAACAACGAACTTGAATCTCAAGGTGATTTTTTAACTTTCACTTTGCTTTCCTATGAATCAGAAGACTGTTCTTTTATAAACAATACAATTCGCACTGTCGGAACAGGCGAACCTTACAAATTCTCTCCAGAAAAATGCATTGATGGTAATGAGCTTGTTATTGATGGCAGGTCTTATTGTATTGATGGTAATGAGCTTGTTATTGATGGCAGGTCTTATTGTATTGATGGTAATGAGCTTGTTATTGATGGCAGGTCTTATTGTATTGATGGTAATGAGCTTGTTATTGATGGCAGGTCTTATTGTATTGATGGTAATGAGCTTGTTATTGATGGCAGGTCTTATTGTATTGATGGTAATGAGCTTGTTATTGATGGTAAGTCTTATTGTATTGATGGTAATGAGCTTGTTATTAACGGTACCTCATATGGCAGCGAATATTCAACCAGCAATGCACATGTTGTTTCAGAAATTTATCAAACTTACGGAATCTTATTGTTATATTCATCAAATAATATAGTTTCCAACAATAAAGTGAATGTTACCTCTAAATTAAGCGAAGCTCATGCCACTATTGGAAACAATTCCTCTCAAAATTCAATAGTTGGAATCGATTTATACTACAACTCCCATAACAACACATTCTCAAACAATGAAGTCTTCATCAAATCCAATGATAATTATATTTATGGTATGGGAGTATTAGGATATTTCACCGGGCACGATGCTCCAGTAGGTCAAGGAGCCTCTAATAACAAATTCCTTGATAATAATATAGTTCTAGAAGGCGTTTACTGTGTTGAAGGAATTATAATTGGGGATGAGTCTGAGAATACTCTGGTTGAAAACAACAAAATTAATATAAAATCCAATGTTTCTTACGGTATTTACTTTGAAATGTCTCAAAAATCCACTGTCAACAACAATGTGCTTGTATTGAATTCCGATGTCGTTTATGGCATTTCAGGATACAATTCCAATGATAACAAACTCATTGGAAATAATGTGACAGGTACAGGCAAACAGGTTTACGGAATACTGTTCTCAAACGGCAATCGCAATCAGGTTAAAAATAATAGGATATATGCCAACGGCACTGGTGAAGAGCTCACTTTCATTAATTTGGACAGTCTTGGTTCCGGAAATGCAGGAATTTATCTTAAATCCTCTTCAACCTACAATAATCTTGAAGGCAATGAAGTTACATCAGTTTCAGGTTATGCGATATTGGTTGATGATGAAGCAGTAAACAATACCATTTCAGACAATTATCTGGTTTGTGAAATGGGCATCGGCAATGATGCTGTGAATTCATCTGATAATAATGATATTTCCAACAATTATAAATTCATTGCAGACACTCCAACAATTAAGGTAAGCGACGCTAAATATCTGGGTAAAGTTCAATTCAATGTGACATTCGGCGAAGACTATAACGGAGCCATTGTCAAATTTTATGATATGGAAAATAAGTTCATAGGCCAATCAGTCATATCTAACGGAAGTGCATGCTTAAATGTATCATTGAACTATGATTATACTCCTGCAACTTATATATTTGCAGCACAATTGTTTAAGGAAAACTATAAAGCATCCATATATGAAATTCCATTCGGAATAGAAAAAGCGGATTCAATTATTGTATTCGAACCTGTCGCTATTATTCAGGGAGATACTCAAACAATTTCTCTAAAAGTTGTAGATCCGTTGTATAATCCAATCAAAGGAGCTAATGTTAAATTTACAATGGTTCGTGCTAGAGATGTATTGATGGGAAATGCAATCTCTGATGAAAACGGAATAGCAAAAATAAACTATGAATTGCCTGCTTCAGTAGATTTGGGAAAATATGATGTGCGTGTTGAAGTCAGCGGATTAGATTATTACAATGATGATAGTTATGTGGGCAATTTAACTGTCTTGCCAAGACTTAATGTAACTATTAGTATAAATCCTAATGTTTATATTAAAAGCCCTGTAGCAATACTAAAAGACTCCAATGGGGATATTGTTGTAAATAAGAAAGTTTCTATTAAAATAGGTACTGTAACATATTCATTAAATACTAATGCCAATGGGGAAGTTGTCTTGCCGGCAAATGTTAAAGCAGGCAGCTATCAAGTATCAATCACATTGCTTGCCCAAGGTAAATATAGTGAAAGTAAATCCGAGCAAAATGTATTGGTTGTAGATCCTATGACTGGAGGCAAAGACTATTCAGTATTCTATGGAAACACTATTAAATATAAAGTTCGTATTTTTGATACCAACGGCAAACCTGCCGCCGGTAAATTGGTCACTTTCAAAATAAAAGGCAAATCAATAAATGTCAGAACTGACGGATCTGGCTATGCAACATACTCAGCTAAACTGGCTGTTGGCAAGTATACAATTACTGCTAATTACGGTAGTTTTTCAGTATCTAATAAAATAACCATCAAACCTACTTTATCTGCGAAAAATATCGTAAAGAAAAAAGCTAAGAAAATTAAATTTTCAGCTAAATTGGTAAATAAAAAGGGTAAAGCTTTAAAAAATAAGAAGATTACCTTTAAAATTAAAGGCAAGAAGTATAAATCCAAAACCAATAAGAGGGGTGTTGCTACCGTATCTATTAAGAATTTGAAGGTGGGCAAGTATACAATAACTTCAAGTTATGGCGGATGCACTATTAAAAACACTATAAAAATTAAAAGATAAGGTTTATCTTTAACCTTATTTTACTCTTTTTTCAATTTTTATTTAATTAAATTTAAATATCTTTAAAATAAATATATATATTTATATAGTCAATTATTTTTTAATAATTTTATTTTTATATAGGCTATTGTTTTTATTAATCAAATAAATATGAGGTGTAATTATTAAATCAAAAAGTTTATTACTTGCATTAATAGTTCTCTCAGTAGTATTGTTTTCATTAGGAGCAAGTTTTGCTGTTAGTGATGATAATGCTAGTGCAGTGGCTGTTGAAGACAATGTCGATCAAATAGCTATTGATGAAAAAGTTATTAATGATGAAAAACTTAATGTAGAAGAGGATTCTCCAACAGTAAGTGCTGGAGAACCTGCTGTTGTAACAAATAATACCTTTAAGGAGTATTTCAATGAAAATGGTACATTAAGGGGTAATGTTACAGCTGAAGAATTAGAATTCCAAGGAAATTTTGAGGATGTCGGTGTTGATACAATTAATTTAAACCGCACAATTAAAATTTCCGGGGATGGTGTCTTAAATAACATCTCCATTGATGTTAAAGCAAAAGATGTAGTGATTTCCGGCATTACAATTAATCAAAATAATGGAGTTGCTGCAATTAATGTTTATAACGCATCAGGTGTTACAATTGAAAACGCAAAAATTAATTTCAATGCAAATGCCGGTTCTAATGGATTTGCAATAAGTGCCGATCTTGCAAACAATTTAAAACTTTTAAACAATGTTATAACCTATGCTGGTGCAACAACTGGTTGGGAAGTAAATAACGCTGTTCGCGTATCAAACTCAAACAATACTGAAATTAAAGGAAATAAAATAAAAGCAAAACTGGTTTCCTCTGCTGTTGGCTGGGCCGAAGTCCCACCGGGCAGTGGAAAATGGGTAAGCAGCCCTATTTCTGAAGGAATTGTAATAGTAGATTCAGAAAATGTTACTTTTGACGGTAATGAATTGAATGTTACATATAGTACTGTTGTTGGTGCGTATGATACAATTTATTCTGTTGACTTCAAAAACGTTACAAATGCTGTAATTTCCAACAATGTCATTACTTCAGCGGGTAATTCCTACATTTATGGCATTATCATAACAAGCGATAATTTCACTATTGAACATAACAATATTACCTCTGCAGGTAATTATTATGCAAACGGTATTGACATCGAAGGACCTGCTGCGGGTGTTGTACAATCTAACAATATAACTGTTAAATCTCCAGTATCTGCATATGCGATTTATTCCGGTATGAATGGGGCCAACGTTGCAGCAAAATATATAGAAAATAACATTTCAGGTGAATCTTATAACATTTTCGGTATGTCCATAGGTGATGTTAACGCTACTATCTTTAAAAATAACATTGATCTTAAAGGTAATTATTCCACTGGTATTGCATATGGGGGATCATTACTCAATGCAAATGAAAACCGCATAATTTTAAATTCTTCTGAAATTGGTAATGAATCTGTTTCTGAATCATTTGGTGTTGAAGCAGTGGGTATTAAAGTCGTTAAAGGCACTGCAATTATTGATGGCAACACTATTGCGACTTCAGGTAAAGGTATTTCCCTTAAAGATGCTATTGTTTTGGCATCTTTGCATGACAACTTCATTAATGTAGTTGCTAACTTTGATAAAGATGCATATGCTGTTTACGCTGTTGAAGTTCCTGAATTAACCATGAGCGAAAACCATATTGACTATCAGGGTTCAACCAACGGTACAGGTGTAAATAATGCTGTTTACATCTTCGATTCACCTAACGCAAACATCATTAAAAACAAGTTTGATTTAGATTTAGTGTCTTCTTATGTTCCATGGGATGCTAGTTGGGTAGCTCATCCCGTAAGTGAAGGTATTGTTGTAGAAAAATCCTACGGTGTTAAATTTTTAGGTAATAATGTCACTGTTTCATATGGTGAGGTCGTAGGTGCTTATGATACTATTTACTCCGTTGACTTCAAAAACTGTAATAATGCTGAAATTATAGGAAACAACATCAATTCCACAGGTAATTCCTACATTTACGGAATTGTGTTAAGCGGTCAAAATTTCACAATTTCAAATAATAACATAACCTCTAACGGCAGTTATTATGCGAATGGTATTGACATTGAAGGACCTGCTACCGGTAAAATTGAAGAAAACACTGTAGTTGCTACTGCTAATACAACTGCTTATCCTGTATACGGTGCTATGTCCAATGGTGAGGTTTCTGTTTATATCAAAGATAACGTAATCAACGGTAGTGCTTACTTGGTATACGGTATTCAACTTGGCGGAGAAAAAGCAATTATTGAAAATAATGAGATAAATGCTGAAGGTAATTACACTATCGGTATTGGAGTTCACGTTGATGAGATTATAATTGAAGATAACAATATTACCTCAAAAGCATCAAATGTAGGTAATGAAACCGTTTGGGAAACCATGGGTACCAATACTGAAGGTATTTTAATCAAATCCGGTGATGCAGTAATCACTAACAACACTGTTGCTTCAACCGGTAACAATACAATTAACACCGGTGATAATGCAGCAATTGTCAAAGATAATAATTTAACCGCTAATGGTACTTCAGGTAATGCTACCATTAAAGGGGACAACGTTGTTGAATCTACTTTAAACACTGTCATGTCTGGATCTGATTTAATTAAAGTATACGGTGATAAAGACCAATATGCTGTAACAGTTTTAGACCAAAACGGTAAACCTGTTGTAGGTAAAGTCGTTACTGTTGTATTCGGTAATACAACCTTACAGGCAATTACTGATGCTAGCGGTGTTGCTAAATTTGATATGAATTTGGATGCTGGAAACTACACTGTTATGGCATCAATTAACAGTACCATTGTATATAATTCAAGCAGCACTTCAAATAAGGTTGTTATTGCCAAAAAACCTACTGTTTTCACAGCAAATGGTGTTACATTATTAGTTACTGCAACAAAATCTGGTTCAGACTATAAAATTGTTTTAAAAGACAATTCAGGTAATGTTTTAGCTAACAAAGATGTAAAAATTACATTCAATGGTAAAACTGCTACTGTAAGCACTAATGCTAACGGTGAAATTACCTACAAACTTGTAGCAGCAAAAGCAGGAAACTATAAATTGGATCTTGTCTTTAATGGTGATAATAATTATGCAGCAACATCTGCATCCGCAACTATTAAAGTCAACAAAGAAGCAACCAAATTAACTGCTAAAAAGAAAACTTTCAAGGCTAAAGTCAAAACCAAAAAATACACTGTAGTCTTAAAAGACAGTAAAGGTAAAGCAATCAAAAAAGTTAA